>JADMIO011417939.1_pt1 | contig 121501 bp, 105 predicted proteins | sample 8958161 | NCBI WGS metagenome assembly JADMIO01 (sample SAMN16585339, study PRJNA669376) | soil metagenome | isolation source: Crop rotation soil | place: USA: Cullars Rotation, Alabama | collected 2011 | reverse complement strand
GCCGCGACTTCAAGTCACGTGAATTCCAAGCTTCGGATCCCACTGTGCTGGAAAGCGAGAACTGGCTTGAAGCCCATTGATCATTGAGGTATGCTGTGTAATGCAATTCTATTTCCCTCGGTATCTATAAAAACGGCCATATAGCCATACTCAGGTGAAATCTGAGTTTTGGGAACAATAATCTTACCTCCTGCAGCTTCTATTTTGTCCAATACATTTTGAACATCGGGATTTGCATTTAGATAGATCAATGGGCCATCCGTAACGGAGGGTTTATAAAATTCTTTATTATAACAAAGAGTACCTCCAACACCCATTTGATCTTCCAATGGAAACATTCTCATTTTCACTTGTTGAACATCGAGGGGAATGAGAGAAATATCAAAGATCGCTTCATAAAATTTTGCTGCCCGGTCAATATCCTGTGTTGGTATTTCAAACCAGCTAATTGCATTTTTAAAAGTCATATCAGTTAAGTTTTGGTTTATGATCACATTTTTTTACGACGATATTCCAGATCATATTCGGTATTCCATGTCATTCCGTTGTCCTTAGAAATTTCCCCATATTGCCGCACTTTGTTTGCATCTAAATTATAAAAGGTCAGGCGGCGTATACCCATTGTATCCTTATTTACCGGAAAAGGTTTTGTAAGAAAGATCATTTTATTGTTTTCAAAATGTCCTTCTAAAAATTCAGTTGTTCCACCTGCATTATCAACCCATGTCTGCTGCCATTGCTTCGTATTACTGTTGTAAGTATTAAAGCTTTTGCCTGCATAATAAATTCCCTGGTTCATACTGGCACTTTTCCAGTTCTCCAGAATAATGCAGCTATCAAGGATCAGGTCAATTTTGCTGTCGCCGGCTTTCTTGCCATTCTTTGCATACACTTCCCATTCGCCGATCCAAAAATCAAATTGCCTGTAAACCGGATCAGTAGTGCAGGGAGTTTTTTGCGCTTTTAATTCAAGCGACGCAAAACTTATCAGGAAGAACCATAAAATCTTTCTCATAAATTTTTTTCAAAGACAAGTGGAGGCGGTAAAGTGCTGATTCATTTATCAATGATTTCAACCATACAACTACCATGTATTCCGCTTATTTATTAAGCTCGGCAACAGCTATCTTCAAAGCTGCTGTGGTTTTCTTTTCACTACCGGCAAAGATCTTATCGTCAATGATTACTACAGGGCGTTTTAAAAAAGTGTATTCGTCAAGGATATATTCTCTAAAATCTTTTTCTTCCAGTTTTTTATCCTTTAGCTTGAGTTCTTTATACTTCAAAGCTCTGCGGCTAAACAGCGCATCATAGCTGCCGATCATTTTTTTCATTTCATCTAATTGGGCAGGAGTGATCTTTGCAAATTTTATATCCTGCATTTCAAACTCTCTTTTGTCAATACCCGTTTCCTTAATAATGGCTTGTGAGGTCGTGCAGTTTTCGAGATAGTAAATTTTCTTCACAAAAAAATTGTTTGACAAAATAAACAGATTTACCCTGAACAGGTTTCATAATCACGCTTTCAAACTCAGGCATTTTGCTATGCGTAATTAGTTTTACTTATCAGCTTAACCGTTATGGGGTTCAATTACTTGTTAGATTTACCTCATTAACAAAACATGTGGATAAAAATTTTTGATTTCAGCAATTTCGCTGTATAATTGCAGCAGAAACAGCCTGAAAAGCTTATTACCCCTTAGTTAGCTGATCAGTAATTTTCAAAAGTTCCCATTCAAATTAAACCCAAATTTCAGTTTTTTAAGATTGGCGACGAGACGAGAGAGATTGTGATTAACCTCAACATTTTTTATGTACGACATTCTTCAATTGAACGACATGATCGTTCCCGAGCTGTTAGATATTGCAGAACAGCTTAAAATTCCAAATGCAAAAAAATTGGACAAACAGGAACTTGTTTACAAGATTCTTGACAGCCAGGCTATAGCCGGCGCAAAAACAGGAGCAGGCGGTGATGCAAAAAACCGTCAGCGCAAACGCATTGTAAAAGCAACCACAGGTAACACTACGGAAGAAGCCATCGTTGAATCTTCGAATGAAAAAAAACCTGTTCACAAAAAACAGCCCCCGAAAAGAAATCCTAAAGAAGCGGAAGAAGATAAACAACAAGGTCTAAAAAAACCAGGACGCAAAAAAGAAGAAATAGCAGATGGAGGAGGCCATGACTTTTCTTCTGCGGACGAGGAGAACGAACTTCCTGAAACAAGCGAAACCTCGGAGTTGATCTCATCAGAGAATGGAACAAGCATTGAAGAAACTCCTGCACAACCGGCGAAATTTTATCCGCAACGTCGGGACCAGGCTTTTAATATTGAGTTCGATGGGGTGATCATGAGCGAAGGTGTCCTGGAAATGATGCCTGATGGTTATGGTTTCCTTCGTTCTTCGGATTATAATTATCTGTCTTCTCCTGATGACGTTTATGTATCTCCTTCACAAATAAAATTATTTGGTTTAAAAACGGGTGATACTGTATTTGGTGCTGTTCGTCCACCTAAAGAAGGCGAAAAATATTTTGCGTTATTAAAGGTAGATACCATCAATAACAAAAGGCCTGAAGAAGTAAGAGATCGTGTACCGTTTGATTACCTTACTCCATTGTTTCCTTATGAGAAGATGAACTTATTCGATACTCCGGATAATTATTCGACCCGCATCATGGATCTGTTCACGCCTATTGGTAAAGGACAACGTGGATTGATCGTAGCCCAACCAAAAACAGGTAAAACGATGTTGTTAAAAGCGGTGGCTAATGCTATTGCAAAAAATCATCCTGAATGTTACCTGATGGTCGTGCTTGTGGACGAAAGACCTGAAGAGGTAACTGATATGGAGAGAAGCGTGAAAGCAGAAGTAATCGCTTCTACATTTGATGAGCCCGCGGAGAAACATGTGAAAGTATCTACCATTGCTTTGCAAAAAGCAAAACGGCTGGTTGAGTGCGGACATGATGTGGTGATATTACTGGATTCGATCACAAGATTGGCCCGTGCTCACAATACGGTTGCTCCGGCTTCCGGCAAAGTGTTATCAGGTGGTGTGGAAGCGAATGCCATGCAAAAACCAAAACAATTTTTTGGTGCTGCACGTAAAATTGAAAATGGCGGTTCACTTACCATTCTTGCAACTGCTTTGATAGATACAGGATCAAAAATGGATGAAGTGATCTTTGAAGAATTCAAGGGAACAGGAAATATGGAACTACAGTTGGATAGAAGATTGTCTAACCGCCGTGTTTATCCAGCTATTGATCTTGTTTCATCATCAACACGTCGCGATGATCTTTTGCTCGAAAGAGATGTATTGCAACGAATGAATTTGCTTCGTGTTTATCTGACCGATATGAATACCGAAGAAGCCATGAATGAATTGCTGAAACGCATGAAAGGAACAAAAGACAATTATGAGTTTTTGGCTAGCATGAATGGATAGTTCTGTGTTAAAAGTCATTAGTAAAGGCTGACAATTTTGATCAGCCTTTTTTATTTATGATTTATGGCAATAAGATAAAATCCACACAACAGGAAAGAAGAAAATTCGTTATTTAATAAGCGCTTTTTTAGACTGGATCTGTAAGTAATTAAACAATATCATGAAAAACCTGTACTTCGCTGCCTTATTATTTTTTCCTTTTGCAATATCCGCTCAAAATATTCATGGAATTTGGTCGGGCACATTAGTAAATGATAGTACACATCGTACCCAGGAGTTTGAATTAGGGCTTAGTGAATATAGAGGTAAGATCACTGGTTATACTTATACTACTTTTATTACAAATGATACATTTTATTGCAGTGTAAAAAGAATAAAGGCTGAAAGAAAAGATGATAAGCTTATTGTCGAAGATGACGAAATGGTATGGAATAATTTTCCGGAGAAAGTGTCGAAAGGCGTAAAGCAAATTACAACCTTTCCGTTGATCAACGATACAACCATTGATATCACAAAAGGTAAATGGAATACCAACCAAACCAAAAGATACTATTCTATTGGAGGCTCAGCAGCAGTAAAAAAACTAAAGGATGACGAAGAATCTGATTTGTTAGCACATTTGCAGGAAATAAATGTGAAGACTGATCTTGTTTCAAATAACAAACAAAAGAAAGAAGAGCCCGCTGTAGCTAATTATGCGGAAACAAAATCAAAGCCACAACAAATCAATGATCAAAAAACGGCGGAGAATAAAAACAATGATGTAGCAAAGAATCCGGTTCAACAGCCGGTTGTAACAAGTCCTGAGACTAATCTTGCACATCAATCAACAGGTTTGCGAGTGTCATCGGATAATGACAATAAAAAAGAAAATGCTGTTTCAAAACCGGAAGTAAAAAACAATCAACCACAGGGAACGGCTGCAAATAATAAGCAATTAGTAAATACTTCAAATCCTCAACGAAACAACTTATCCAAAAATAATGAGGCTGTAACAACATCCAGGCCTCTTATTGAAACAAACAAACCTGAACAAAAGCAGCAGGAATTTGGTCAGGTGGCTCAAAAAAATGATCAACCGGCAAATAAAAAAGAAGAGTCAAAAATTGATAAGCAAGTTTCAATGAGCGATCCGACCGTTAAACAAATGGAGGCAACTAAATCCTCAACAGAACTTCCTGCTTTTGTTGCAGGCCGGAAAAATGAAACGATTCAGGATATCTATTTTAGAAATGATAGCCTGGTATTATCACTTTATGATAATGGAATAGTAGATGGCGATACAGTAAGCGTTTTTGTAAATGGAGAAAATATTATTTCAAGGCAAATGCTAAAAGCATCAGCTGCCAAAAAAACCATTTATGTTCCTGCTAACTCGGATACGTTACAACTAGTTTTGTTTGCAGAAAATCTTGGAACTATTCCACCAAACACAGGTCTCCTCACTGTTCGTGATGGCGATGATATTTATCAGGTTCGTTTTAGTGCCGATCTACAAAAAAATGCCTCGATCATTTTACGAAGAAGAAAATAAGAGCAATTAATCTCTTATCATTATTCGGTTGCCTCCGCCGCCCTGGCTATTCTTTTGCATTTCTTCCATCATTTTATTTCTTTCTTCATTGAATTCCGCAGGGGTAACTTTTTTCCCTTTTGTCGGCTCTTTAATTGTAGTCAAATCAGCCTTAGGCAAAACTTCCGTGGCTTTATAAACCATGCGGCCATTATTCATATCAAGTGCGAGAATCAATCCTGGCAATTGTCCCGGCACTTCCGGCCCTGATGTGACAGGAATATCAGTAGTAAACCACGCAATGATCATTGAAGTATCGGTAATCTCTTTTCTTTCCATTTTACCGTTGTCTATATTCATTTGCATGCGTTGTGTAATATTTTGGGCAGTTGCTTTTTGACAAACATGTCCAAGTATAGTTTGAGTTTCGCTGGTCAACTTCCAATTTAGTTTTCGAATGGTGTCTTCAACGAGGAATTTTTTGTCGAACATTTCTCTTTGCTCAACTCTCCGTGCAGCAGTAAAATCATAAAATATGATATCATCCATTCCTGGTCCTACCATTTTTATCTGTATGCCATTTCCTCCAAACTCATCATTCGGATCATCTTCATCTACATGTTTCCATACTGATTGATTATTGCCAAACGTCAACTCAAATTTATCGGTACGTGTTTTTGGTAGCATTTGCGATATAGCATCATTGTCATTTACCTGTATTTGCATTTGGATAGTGCGTTCATAAATTACTTTTCCTTCTTTCTGTTGGGCAGTCAGCATATTTGCGAGAAAAATGGCGGAAGTAGTTATCAATAACTTTCTCATATTTTGATTTTAATTCAAAACTAAATTTTCACATGTCAGAAGCAGGTTAACCCACCTTTCATTAAGGTTAATAAACGTTAACGATTACATAAATACAGAGGGTGAATGGCTAAATTTGTTTTAATGGCCAAAAGAAAAATCATACCTGATCCCATTCTCATGTTGTTTTCGATTTTGATTGTGACCGGCTTCCAGGTGTATTGGTTAAAAAATAATTACGACAGAGAAAAACGGACGTTGCAGATAAAGGCAAATGTTGCTTTCCAGGAAACGGTGAGGCATTTACAGGCGATCAAATTTAAATTGCAGGATGATTTTTCCGATCCATTACATACTAGGAAACAGGTAATAATCGATGATGATATTAAAGGATCAAATGTAAAGATGAGACGATTTCCTAAGAGGGAGATCATTACATTGGTGAATTCGATGCGTGATAAAGTAAGAGATTCATTGAAAGATACTACCGTTAATTCCTCGGTTTATATTGCTCTTAAAGATAGAAATAAAGGTGTTGGTACTTTGCCGCTTCGTGTTGAAAAAACGATTGAGGGCGATAGTAATATCATTAAAATTTTATACGGTGTGGATTCTTTGCAAGATTCTTTAAAAATACCGGAGATCAATGCAGCCTACCTGCAAAAACTTAGGCAGGAAAGTTTACAAGTTCCATTCAATATAGCGCTTGTTGATAAAATGGCAGATAACGATGAAGCCGATTTCTCCGATGTTACTGTAGGTTTTGTTCGCCCTGTTACCTATCATCTTGAACTGGGAAATACGTTTCCATATCTCTTTAAGAAAATAGCAATGCCGATCTTGTTTTCCATTTTTCTTGTAGGTATTACAATACTTTCTTTCGTTCTGTTGTATAAGAATTTAATTCGGCAACAAAGACTTGCCGAATTAAAAAACGAATTTATTGGAAATATTACGCATGAATTAAAAACGCCAATAGCAACGGTGGGAGTTGCTATCGAAGCATTAAGAAATTTTAATGCGATCCAGGATCCGCAACGAACAAAGGAGTATCTTGATATTTCTGCCAATGAGTTGCAACGTTTGAGTTTGCTGGTCGACAAAGTGCTTAAATTATCGATGTTTGAGAAAAAGGAAATTGAATTAAAGAAGGAAATATTAGACATGCGTGAATTAGTTAGTGAAGTAACTAATATAATGAAGCTGCAGTTTGAAAAGCATCATGCCATAGTTGATATAAAAACTCAGGGCAATGATTTTACCATTGAAGCAGATCGTTTGCATATTACAAGCGTTTTATATAATCTACTTGACAATGCGTTAAAATATAGCAAAGAAAAGCCGATTATCCATATTGATCTTTCAGAGTTGACACAAAATATTATTGAATTGAAAGTATCAGATAATGGCATTGGCATTCCAAAAGATTTCCAATCAAAAATTTTTGAAAAGTTTTTTCGGGTGCCTACCGGTGATCGCCACAATATTAAAGGGTATGGACTCGGGTTAAGTTATGTAGCTGAGATCATCAATCGTCATTTAGGTGTTATTTATGTCGATAGTGAATTAGGAAAAGGAACAACTTTTATAATCAAACTTCCCCGTAAAGAAACAGATGCTGTTACTTTGAGAAAAGGAAAATCAGTAAAATTAAGTTAGCAAACATGAAATGAATAAGACTAAAGTTTTTTATGTGGAAGATGAATTGTTTCTTGCAAGGATCGTCAAGGAAAGTCTTGAAAGCCGCGGCTTTGAAGTGATCATGGAAAACGATGGAGCAAAGGCAATTGATCTGTTTAAGAAAAGCCAGCCGGACATTTGTGTGCTTGATATTATGATTCCCAACAAAGATGGGTTTGACATAGCCGATGAGATCAGGGAACTAAATGAAGACATCCCCATCATTTTTTTAACGGCGAAAACTCAGACAGAAGATGTTGTAAAAGGATTTGCTCTCGGCGGCAATGATTATGTGCGTAAACCTTTTAGCATGGAAGAACTCATTGCCCGTATGCAAAACCTGCTTCGCCTGCGTAGTGATGAACCAAAAAAAACATTAGCAGAATCGGTTAGGCTGGGCAAATACAATTTTCAAATTAACCGCCAGGTTTTAAGCAATGGCGACGAAGACCGGAAACTTTCTTTCAGAGAAAGTGAATTGCTGAAATTATTATACGAAAGCAGGGATAAAGTGATCGACCGAAAGAATATTTTAAACTTGTTATGGGGCAACGATTCTTTCTTTAATTCCAGAAATCTTGATGTCTACATTACAAAACTTCGCAGTTATCTAAAAGATGATCCTTCGCTTGAGATCATTACTATCAAAGGAATTGGCTATAGGTTTGTTGTGAGTTAATTATTTTTGATGAATAACTCATTCCTTTGATTGATAAAAAGATTTATAAAGCTGAAAAGATATTTACTGGAAGCAATTGGTTGCAAGATCATGCGATCATTACAGATTCCGGCACTATCCAGGAAATAGATCCTGTTTCCTCATTAAACGAAAATGTTTCAGAAAATTTCCCCGGCTGTTTTATTGCACCTGCATTTATTGATCTGCAGATCTACGGAGCTCATCAAAAATTATTTGCTGTATATCCTGAACCGGATGCATTGTATAAATTAAAAGATTACTGTAAGAACGGCGGAGCCGCTTTTTGTTTGCCAACCGTTGCTACAAATTCCATAGAAGTATTTTATAAATGCATTGACGCGATACGTAGTTATTGGGACGAGGGAGGTGAAGGTATTCTTGGATTGCACATCGAAGGTCCATGGATAAACCCAGTAAAACGTGGAGCACATATAGACTCGTTTATTCATTCTCCGGATATCAAAGAAGTAAGTGAGTTGCTTGAATATGGAAAGGGTGCCATCAAGATGATCACTCTTGCTCCTGAAGTTTGTAGTAAAGAAGTAATTGATCTTATTCAGTCACAAAATATCATTGTTTCTGCCGGTCACAGCAATGCTACTTATAAACAGGCGACGGAAGCTTTCAATAATGGTATTAAAACAGTAACGCACTTATATAATGCAATGAGTGCTTTGCAGCACCGCGAACCCGGATTAGTTGGAGCCACGTTTAATGGAAATGTGATGGCAGGTATAATTCCTGATGGACATCATGTGGATTTTGCAGCCATTCGTATTGCAAAAAAAATAATGGATGATCGACTGTTTGTGATCACAGATGCAGTAACAGAAACGGATGAAGGATATTACCAGCATCATCTTGTTGGTGATAAATATGAATCTTCGGGTATTCTTAGCGGTTCTGCACTAACGATGGGTAAAGCATTTAAAAATTTAGTCAATTACGCCGGAGTACAAATAGAAGAAGCATTGCAGATGTGTAGCCTTAATCCTGCAAAAGTTGCAGGATTAGAAGATCAATTAGGAAAGATTGAAAAAGGATATAACAGCAAGATGATCGTGATAAATGAAAAATTAGAATTTGTGAAAATGATTGGATAAAAATTTTAGCCATTAAGTAGTGCCTCGCCAGATAATTTATATCATTAATCCCATTTCCGGTACAAGAAAAAGATCCGGGTTACAAAAACTTATTGAGGAAAGGACAAAAGAAGAAAATGTTTATTTTAAGGTTTTTCCCTCGGTAGCAAGTGGCGATTATTCTTTTTTGATCTCCGTGATCAAAGAAGAAAAAATAACGGACGTTGTAGTAGCGGGAGGTGATGGAACTTTAAGTCATGTTGTTGGCAGCCTCATGAATGAGGCTGTAAATTTTGGGGTGATTCCATGCGGTTCCGGAAATGGATTGGCAATGGCTGCGGGTATTTCAAAACAACCTCTCAAAGCATTAGATATAGCTTTGAATGGACACCCAAGATCAGTGGATGGGTTTTTCATCAACGATCAGTTTTCATGTATGCTTACGGGGATTGGGTTTGATGCGAAAGTGGCTCATGAATTTGCAAACCAATCAAAGCGTGGACTTAAAACCTATGCAATGTTGGTCGGCAAAAATTTTTTTTCAGCAAAGGCCTATGATTTTACTATAGAAAGTAATGGAATGAAATTTTCAACCGAAGCATATTTTATTAGTATTGCCAACAGCAATCAATTTGGAAATAATGTAACAATTGCTCCCAAAGCCTTGTTGTCGGATGGATTGCTTGATGTGGTGATCGTAAAGAAAACGGCGAAACCATTACTACTGTATAATCTTATCAAACAAATTCTCGCCGGCAAGTTGGAGAAAATGGAAACATCATTGAAGCTTCCTGTGATTTACTTTCAAACAAAACAGCTATCTATCGTAAATACCAATCTTGCTCCAATTCATATTGATGGTGATCCCTCGGAAACGTATGAAAAGCTGAAAGTCAAAATTGTTCCCAAGTGTTTTAATCTTATTCAGCCTTTTTGAGAGCAATAGAATCCTTTTGAGTAAAGTATTCCTGGATCTGTAAAAGAGATTTTTTATTGTATTCTGAATTCAAAGCAAAAGCGATATTTGTTTTTTCACTTTGAGTAAGATGAAAATTTAAAGCTGCTTTACTTTCCTGGTTGTCCGCCACATACTGAAGGCTTACTTTATAAAAGGGATAAGAAATATTATTTGTATAATAACTCAGCATATCATTTTGAAAATATTCCATCATCTTATACCAATTGTGTTGCAATAGAAAAAAGGGTTTGGTAATATGATCGCTCATATTATCAGAGTAATAAGGATTTTCCCAACCGCCTGCTTCCCTGTCGCGAATTTGAATTACCAACACCCCTCGTGTATTTTCTTTTAACCAATCGTCGAAATTTTCTAAAAACCGAAGTGCTGTTTCTTGTCCATAATTATCACGAAGGCCGGCATCCATCACATCAATTACAGGTTGCGATGGTAGCCAAACATTAGGCAGTACAATAGGAAAAGTTGCATTCATTCTTAATGCAGTAAGAATTCTCAAATTGTAGGGATCTTGTTTGGTAAAAAAAGAAGCAAAGTCAATCGCATCCGGGTCCATTTTTGGAAAATGAGTTGTATCCTGTCTCCCCTGCATCATGAAGCGTACCGGCTGTGTGCTTATGATCATCTTTTTTCCATCACGACTTACTACAGAATTAAAAAAGATCAAAGGAATATTTGCATTATACTCGTCTACTTTATAATCTTCCAAATGCTTATCCAAAAAACCCTCTGTGTTGGCATTTAGTTTCTCTTCAAAAGCATAACCACGGTCTTTCACATAAGCGTAAGGACCAACTTTAAATTTTTGTGCGGGAGCGATCAGATCCCTCGCTACGAAAGATGAGAACATAGGATTTAAAAGATCGCCGGATATTTCATCTACATATTTGCGATCTCTTATATCGATAGATACACCATTTTGTTTTTTCAAATAGAGCTCCCTGAAAAATGCTGCACTTAACATACCACCCGAAGCTCCTGTAAGCAGGAAAGTTTTTTTCATCAGTTCACCATGAGTGATGCTGTCAATTCTTTGTAATGCATTCATGGTAAATGCCGCACTGCGATTACCCCCGCCACTTGTAGTGACAACTACCAGCAAAGGTTTTTCATCTTGTTGCTTTTGTTTCCAATTCTCCAATATGCGAATCATATTTTGCTTGTCGCTATCAATATTGTTTTGACTGCATAGCTCTATTATTTCATCCCGGGAATAAATTGGTCGTTCGTCTTTGTTGGAATAATTTAAACCATAAGCTTTATTTCGCGGATCGATCCATTCGATCTTATAAAAAATATTCAGGATTAAGATCAGGGCGATGAGATAGGGAACACTCCAGGTTTGCAGGAAATAACTAAATGCACCAGACACTCCAATTAGTATCGCGAAGAAAATAGTAATGCTGGCTGCAGCCGGGATTTGAAAAAATTTATTTTCAAGAAAAAAACCTATGATCATTAAAAAAGAAAAAGCGATGAATACAGCGATCACAGCTGCAAAATGATGACGCTTAAAAAGCGTATCAATGAACTGCTGCGTATAATGTGATACACTTCTTGTTTTTTTTAACCGCGTTGGAGTTTCCAAGTACCACTGTACATTAAGCAGGCCTTCCTCATTTGGATGATTTGTGTGTGGATGAAGATGAGTTATATATCCTTTTGGATCATTAAGGATAGGAAGCATTCTTCTCAGGATAGTTCTATCGGCGCCAAAAAAATAAATGAAGGATATAGCAAGAACAAAAAATAATCCGCAGATAAAACCACCACACAGGAAAATTATATCGGTAGTAGATATCAATTCTTTATAATGATCAAAATGCCATGCCTGGAAAAAATAAAAGATCAAAAAAATTAAAGGAATAACGCTGTTGTTAATACAATATCTTAAAAAAGGATTTGTAGTGGTTGCAAGAAATTTGAAATGACGGCTGAATAAAATGAATGTAGTTACATGCCAGCTCATGATAAACATTCCTACGGCAATACCTACAAAAGAAAAACTGACGGCAGTAACATTTCCCAAATATTCAGGTGCTAAATAAAGAGAGTCGGCTCCAAAACTTTTCATGAAAAAGCCACCGACGGTACCGAAAAGAATAAACCAGAATAACAACAGGATCTGGTATCTCCTGAAATGGAGGAACAGTAATTGAACAGGAAACGAACGAAAAAAACCGCGGAGCCAGGCTTGCATAGTTTATGATGACTTTTCAAAGGAATTAATGATTAAAAATACTATTTAATCATGGCAAGTTCAATAAGAGAAAATAATGCAACCCGCTTTTAACTTTTTCTGCCAAGTAAATACAATTCAAAAACAAGTGAAAGCAATAAACACATGGCAACAAATTGATGTGTAACACCCAGCCATCGAAGTGCGATTGGATTTGGAGAATTTACTACGGTAAGTATTCCTAATATTACCTGTACAAGCACGATCGCAAATGGTATCCAGTTTGTTTTTCGAAACAAGCGTGTTTTTATTTTTTTTGATTGGAAGAACCAAATAATGAGCAAGACAAAAATTATATAAGCAAGGCCGCGATGTATGAAATGAACGGTAATAGGATTATCGAATAGTTGTGCAATGCCTGATGAAGGAGAGCCGCCATGCGGTAAAAAACTTCCATTTATGTCAGGCCATGTGGGAGCATAAGTTGCCGCTTTCAATCCTGCCATAAATGCTCCATAGATCAATTGAAGAACTAAAATGAATATCAACCAACCCGTAAATTTTTTTAGAGGTTGATCATTTACCATTTGTTCTTTTGGAACTAATAACTCAAGAGCAAACCACAAAGTGTAACAGATCAGGCCAAGTGCAAGGATAAAATGAATAGCGAGGCGATAGTGGCTGACATAAAGATTTTCTTCATTCAATCCACTCATTACCATGATCCATCCAACCAGTCCCTGCAATGCTCCCAGCAAAAACAAAATGATCATAGGCTTCACCATTTCTTTTTTGAATCTTTTCTGAACTAAAAAGATGATGAAGGGAATCAGGAAAGCAACGCCAATAATTCTTGCCCATAAGCGATGAAACCATTCCCAAAAGAAAATGGATTTAAAATCACTTAGTGTAAATGAAGAGTTGAGGAATTTATATTGTGAAATTTGTTTGTACTTATCAAAAGCGTCATTCCATTGCTGGTCATTCATGGGAGGCAAAGCTCCCATGATAGGTTTCCATTCTGTAATCGATAATCCAGAGCCGGTAAGCCTTGTAATTCCTCCCAATAGTACCTGAATGATCAACATGACAATGCCTATCAATAGCCAAATAGCAACAGGCCTTGAAGATGGCTGTGAAAATTCATTTTTCATGAGCCGCAAAGTTAGGGTTGGCGTTGGATGTAACGTAATCAGTGCTGAATGCAATTAGTGGTAATTACTTAAAAAAATTATTGCTGCGTCAACTTTTTTCGTAGCTTTTGGTGGTTCCTCAAAACATTTATTCATCAAAACCAACATTTATGTCATCGCATGAAAAAAACCAAACCTCCCGCCGTGGCTTTTTGGGAAGCATAGCCACAGGCGCAGCCGCCATGAGCATCGCAACTTTAGCTCCACTCCAGCAACTACATGCAAGCCCCGATAATTCACATATTCCTAACCCTGATGATCCCGAAAAATTATTCAAAGATCTTAATGGCAAACACCGCATTGTATTTGATGTGGTTGAGCCAGTGTGGTTGATGCCTTTTGCATGGCCAAGAGTATTTCTTCTTACAAACATGGCTACAGGCACACCCGAAAAAGAAAACAATGTTGTTGTGGTTTTACGACATGCCGGGATTGCTTATGCTTTTGAAGACAGGATTTGGGATAAATACAAGCTTGGTGATATGATGAAAGCAAAAAATGACAAAGGTGAAACTGTCACAAAAAATGTGTTTTGGAAACCTGCAGAAGGAACCTTCAACATTCCGGGTTTTGGAGTGGTTCCCATTGGTATTAACGAATTACAGGATAGCGGCGTGAAGTTTGTCGTGTGCAATGCAGCTATGACCGTTTACAGTGCTGTGTATGCAATGCAAAATAATTTGAAGGCAGAAGACGTAAAGAAAGACTGGGAATCCGGTTTGTTACCGGGGATAACAGTAGTTCCATCAGGCGTATGGGCAGTAGGCCGTGCGCAGGAAAACAAATGTGCTTATTGCTATGCGGGGTAAAGATTTTTTTCTTGAAACGAAATGCAGGCTTTTTAGCCTGCATTTTTATTTGCAATAAAAGCGAAATGAGAAACGATTGGCGCCTCACGATGTCATTTCGTACTTCTCGCTTCTTGTATCGGAATGAAAGGGCCATACTTATGTTGCTTCTCTGAAAAATTATCAGCATAAGGTCCATAAGGATAATCGATCCCTTTATTTTTTATTACAGGCCAATCGCCGGGAAAAAATTTTTCAGGTCGCGGTTGTGAAATGATAAATGCAGCTACATCCCATGCTTCTTCATCACTAAGCTTAGGTGAGTCATGTGTTGCTGATCCAAAAGGCATATTATTTTTTATAAAAGATGCCATTCGTGTAATCCGGTAAAGGCCTGCGCTTACATTAAAACTTTTCGGTCCCCATAATGGTGGGTATAAATAAAAAGATGAATCATGATTCAATAATCCTTCTCCATTTTGTCCATGACAAGAAATGCATTCAGAAATAAAAACCTGTTTTCCTTTTTCAGGATCGGCAGCCCTGTCTAAAAATGGAAGCTCTTCAAGTCCTGAACCTTTTGGTTTTTTATTTTTAGAAACATCTTTCCCGATCCATTTTAAGTATGCCACCATAGCCTGCATTTCCTTACCTGTACTATCGATCGGTTTTCCATCAAGACTTCTCATCATGCAATCATTAATGCGAAACTCGATTGATTCAACTCTCCCACTTCTGTTCCTGTATTGCGGATATGTTGAAGCAACTGCAGAAAAACATCCTGCAAATGGTTTTGCTCCTGCATCGGTGTGACAATTTTGGCAATTCATTCCATTGGTGATCGCTGCAATATTTCCCTTAGGTCCAAAAAATAAGGATGTATTTGAAATAAGCTCATGTCCATAGCGGATCAGCTTTCCTTGTTCATCATCAGGTAAACTATTCAGGTCTGGCGCCTGCCAATCATCTGCCGAAGTTGCAACAGGGACCGAAATGTCATCTTTTACAATAGTCGTAGAAAATAAAACCTGGCTCAGGATGACAATCAGAATGATCAATCCTAACAAAAGAGGGAACCATGATGATCGTATCCATTTCATGATCCAAAATGATTAATGGGGAAGTTTTTCTCTTAAGTAACCGTACACCCATGTACCGGCGACAGCACTTAATAAAGTTACAATTATAACAGTGGTTCCACTGCCGATCAGTGCAAATAATGGCCCGGGACATGCACCTGTTAGTGCCCATCCAAAACCAAACAACAAACCTCCATACACCTGGCCTATTGAAAATCTTATTCTATAAAGCTGGATGGGCTCACCATAAATTGATTTAATACGAAATTTTTTTATCAGCCATACGGATATAACGCCAACAACAATTGCAGAACCAATAACCCCGTACATGTGAAAACTTTGAAAGCGAAACATTTCCTGTATGCGAAACCATGATATTACCTCCGTTTTTACCAATACAATTCCGAACAACAAACCGGCAGCCAGGTATTTTAAGTTATACCACCATGGATGTTTTAATTCGGAAGTATTAATGCAAACACTATCCAGAGAACGAACTTCAAAATCCGTGTTATGGGTTTCTACGAAACTGTTTTTTATTTCTGCCGTCTCCATATTATAGTTGTAAAATAAATGGGAGAATAAAATTGGCCATAACTATTCCACCGATCATAAAACAAACAGTGGCGACAAATGAAGGCAACTGCAAATTTGATATTCCCATAATGGAATGCCCTGATGTGCATCCACCTGCATATCTGGTTCCAAAGCCAACACAAAAACCTCCAACGATCATAAGAATAAACCCTTTCACTGTAAATAACGAAGACCAATTAAACAGATCTGGTGGTGCAAATTTGCTGTAATTATTTATTCCATATTCTTTCAATTGCTCGACCAGTTTTGTGTTTATAATAATGGGTTGATGATTTGATAAAAGCTTAGCAGCGACAAAAGCCCCTGCGGCAATTCCAAAAACAAAAAACAAATTCCACATTTCTCGTTTCCAATCATATTTAAAGAAATGAATATTGCCGGGAATGCAAGCTGCACAGATGTGACGAAGTGAAGAAGAAACACCCAGTCGTTTGTTACCAAATATTAATAATAATGGAACTGTTAACCCGATCAATGGTCCGCCAACATACCAGGGCCACGGATTTTTTATCCACTCTATCATTGATTGCTGATTTTATTTGAACGAATCTACTAAATTCGCCCGGTAAGAATTACCCGTTAATTTCTAAACCGTACTGCTTGTTAAAGCTTAGATTTCAAAAAGAATTGGTCGAAGCCGGGTGCGATGAAGCCGGCCGTGGTTGCCTGGCAGGTCCCGTGTTTGCTGCTGCGGTAATTCTTCCTCAAAAATTTTATCACGGGTTGTTGAATGATTCCAAACAGGTCATTGAAAAAGATCGTTACACGTTACGAAAAGTCATCGAAAAAAAAGCAATCGCTTTTGCAGTAGGTGTCGTTGATAATAATGAGATCGATTCTATCAATATTCTCAACGCTTCATTTAAGGCGATGCATTTAGCATTGGAACAACTTCAACAAGAGCCAGGCTTATTGCTGATCGATGGTAATCGATTTAACCGTTATAGAAATATTCCTCATCAATGCATCATACAGGGTGATGGAAAATACTCTGCTATTGCAGCTGCCAGCATACTTGCTAAAACATACCGTGATGATTATATGAAGCAACTGCATAGCGAATTCCCCCATTATAGTTGGCAGAAGAATAAAGGATATGCTACAAAAGAACATTGTAAAGCCATTGAAGAACACGGCTTGTGTAAATACCATCGCAAAAGTTTCGATATTAAAGCTGCGCAATTAGAGCTTTTTGAAAATTTTTAACGTGTTGGTCTGAGATCAATTTGTTATTGTTGAGTATCACCAACGGTATTCGCAACGTACTCGGTTGTTAAACATTTCTTATCGCTTAAACTTTGATTTCACCAGGCTGTCTCAATTCTAAATCAATTATTAACGTAAAAATTTTACCATGAAAAAAATATTGTTTTTAGGATTTATCCTTACCCTCATTTTTTCAGTATCGGCTTCTGCGCAGATAGCCGAAGGAAATAAATATCGTAACCGCGAAACAAGATCTTATAATGAAGGAAGTTTGAATCGCTATGAATCAAAACGTATCCACCAGGATAATGTTCGCTATAAAATGGAACGTAGAAAAGCCTATCGCGATGGCCGCCTTTCTCGTCATGAACGCAGGCATTTGAATAAAATGAGAAAACATGAACGCCGTGAATTACATCGTTACAGACATAACAAGCATAACAGACATCATCATGTGAGTTAATTCTTCATATATACAGCAGAATGTAGTGGTTGAAGGTTGCGCCGTTCTTTTGAACGGCGCTTTTTATTCATTCCATTCGCCTGCACCTTGCCTCACTAAAACAGGTTCTTCTTTTGTGCAATCGATAATCGTGGAAGGAGCCGTACCGCCAATGCCTCCGTCAACAATAATGTCTGCTTCATTTCTGAAGTTTTCATACATGATCTCGGGATCAGTATAATCCTCCACCGACTCGCCGGGCAGTGATGCACTTAACAATGGGTGACCAAGCTCTTTTACAATAGCTTGTGTTATTTTATTGGAAGGTATGCGAAGACCGATCGTGTCTTTTTTGCTTTGTAAAATCTTTGGTACCTGTTTGCTGGCAGGTAAAATAAAAGTATAGGGACCTGGCAAATACTCTTTTAGCAAACGATAGGTTTTTCGTGAAAGTTGTTTTGAAAAATCACTCAGATCGCTTAGATCATAACAGATAAAAGAAAGCTGCGCTTTTGGTGGATCTATCTTTTTAATACGGCAAATTTTCTCGATGGCCTTGTGTTGAAAAATATCACAGCCCAACCCATAAATTGTATCAGTAGGGTAAATGATAACACCACCTTTTTGAAGAACCTCAACTATGGTTTTTATCTGCCGCGGTTGAGGATTATCAGGATGAACACGCATCAACATGGTTTACGTTTATTCTTCTTTGCTTCCTTTTTCACCTACAAACCAATGTTCTTTGTTTTTAAACAGAACATTAAATGTGGTAAGGGAGCCATAAATTCTTGTGATGTATTGTTGAAGATTTACTTTGTCTTCATCACTCAGTAATTTATGTGAATTGATATTTTGTTCAAGCACTCTCAGCCTGTCGCGAAGCATAACAATTTTATGAAAGAACACATCGATCGGAATTTCTTTTGGCTTTTGTGTTTTATCCGCCGGCTGCAAAAGCAAGATGCCGTTTTTCCAGCGATCACCTAAAAGAACATTTTCCGATAATGCTCCCCATAATCTTAAAATTTTCAACAACGATCTTTCCACTTCAGAATGCGTTTCGATTTCTTCAGTCACATTTTCAGGAATTATCTCATCCAAATTCGAATCTGTTTTATCAATTTCTTTTATTCCATGATTAATAAATGAGATGAGGTATGTGGCATAACGAATTCCAACGATCACGCCTGGTCCATGCTGAGTGTGCTGAAGGCGAGTGCCAATTCCAAGTGTTGTTTGATCCATAATGTATTTTTTATTTTTTCACAAATTCGTACGGATTGTATTCTACAAAGTCGGCCACCTTCACAGTTACCGATGTTACTTTTCCATTTTTAACATGAAATGGAAATATAGCTTTGCTGAATTCAGGATCAGTAAAGGTTGCATAAAAACGATTGCCACCAAGTGGCTCAAGTTTCGCATACATATTGGGATGATGAGAGAATTTCATTTTCAATTCACCATTTTCTGAAACAACACTCATGTTTCCATATACATCGTTGAAATAGCTTCCCTCGTAAGCTGTTATCGGCAGATCCGTTTTTAAATGCATAGTAACTGAATCCTTTAATGATTGATCTTTTTTTAGATTCGCATTTAATTGCGTAGTATAAAAACCCAGGTAGACTTTACTGTAATTACGATAAGGCTTGCCAAAATAAGCATCCATGATATCCCATTTCAATGCTTCATAAAATGAATTTTGATCTGTATTTGTGAAAACAATTATACCCAGTTTTTCCTCAGGTATAAGTGTGACGCTGGTAACAAAACCATTCACTCCACCTGTATGCGAAACGATTTTTCTTCCGCAATATTCCTGCAAAAACCAGCCAAGCCCATATAACGAGAAATGGCCTTCATTATAAAGAGGCTTGTCATCACCGAGTATGGAATGTGGCAATCTTGTTTGCGCAATAGCTGACGAAGGCACCACTTGTTGTCCATTGTAGCTGCCATTGTTCAGTTGCATTATCACCCAATGGCTCATATCATTTACAGACGAGCTGATGCTGCCGGCGGGTGCAAGATTATCGATTAGGCAAAAAGGAATTTTTACAAGTTTGCCTTCTGCTTTTGTATAGGGAGAACACTTGTTAGAAGCATTTGGAAAATCTTTACTCAATACCAATGTGTTTTTCATTTCGAGCGGTTCGAAGATTTTTGTTTTCACAAAATCTTCCCATTGCATGCCTGTAGCTTTTGGAATGATCTCTCCGGCAGTTAAAAAGGCTGCATTCGTATATCCCCAGGTTGTACGAAATGGATAAGCAGCTTTGATGTGACTCATTTTTTCTATGACCTCTTTTCTTGTAAGATCACTTGTCCAGTAAGTAAAATCGCCCTGGAAAGTTCTAAACCCAATGCGATGGCACAAAAGATCACGAATGATGGCTTGCTCTCCGGCTGCTTTATTGTCGAGTTTAAATTCGGGAATCCATTTTGTCACATTATCATTAAGCGATAATTTTTTATCGGCATCGAGCATGGCTAATGCAGTTGCTGTGAATGCTTTTGTATTGCTGCCGATCATGAATAAAGTATTCTCATCCACTTTTTCTTTGGTGTCATAATCTTTTACCCCATATCCTTTCATTAAAACGACTTTTCCATTTTTTATTACACAAACAGCAGCACCGGGAATCTGCCAGTCGGCCAATGCAAGGTTTACATAATTATCCAGGCTATCTTTTACAAACGATGGAACCGAGTCGGTTTGTGAAAAAGCATATTGTGTTGAAAAAATTAATAGGAGAAAAAATATTTTCCTGCTAAACTTCTTGATTGGGTTCATGATCCTTTTTTTTAAAAGAATGTTTTATTCGGGATGTTACAATGCGCATGATTAAAGGTATGAACATAGGAAAAAAAGCTGCCGCCGTAGGTTTAAAAAAATAAATGATCGCTGTAATAATAAAGATAATCGGAACCGCTATTGAACGAAAGGAAAAGATGACATCATCTTCACGGCTCACACCCTCTGTTAATTTTGACTTAGGATTTGTGAGATGTTTCCACAAGAAAAAATTCATGAATCCAAGAAAGCAAATATTGGTCACATACACAACAACAGGCGTTCTTAAAAGCCTTGGTATATATTCACTGTAGAAACCAGTGCTGAATGGCATCAGGATCACTGCAAGTAGAAAAAATAAATTAAGCCATAAGGTCTGTCGTGTGTAGTTAACAACATAACCGAACATGCGATGATGCACTTGCCAATACAAACCGATGAGCATAAAACTGATAAAGAAGCCAACGAATTTTGGAATTAGGTGATCAAGAGATTCTATGAGTGCCCGTTCTGTAACATCTTGCTTTGGTATCTCAGGAATTTTTATTTCAAGTGCAAGCAAAGTGATGGCGATGGCAAATACAGCGTCACTGAAGAGTATCATTCTTTCAAGTTGAAACTCTTTTTTTAATTCATTGTGTAGTTGTTTCGACACGAATTTTTTTTGAAAAGATACTGCTTACTAATTGATAGCCTGGTACACTAACATTTTAAACTTTTCATGGATATCGCCATGACTGTTTGGAAATTGCTGCAGGAAAAGTTGTGCAATGATCTTTTCTTTAGGGTCGATCCAGTAAGATGAGCTAAACATTCCTCCCCAGCTAAACGTGCCGGGTGAAACAGGCGTTTTTGCAGCACCATTTTCAGTGACAAGGCTAAACCCCAAACCAAATTTAGCATCACCAAAATCAATGTCACCAATTTGGTTCGAGGTCATCATTCGTACGGACGTACGACTTAAAATTCTTTTACCATTGTATTCGCCGCCATTCAATAACATTTGCATAAAAATGCTGTAATCATAGGCTGTGGATGATAAACCACCACCGCCGGAATAATAAGTACCATCCATACCGGGATAGTTGACATACATAGTTCCATTCAATTCAAAAGTCTCTTTGTCTTTTTGAATATGTTTTGTTGAATCTTCAGTGTATAAAGTGGCAAGGCGACCTCTTTTTTCCTTAGGTAAATAAAAGTAAGTATCGTTCATACCAAGAGGTTCAAAAATTCTTTTATGAAGGAATTCATCGAGGCTCATGCCGCTTACAACTTCCACCAGGTAACCTAGCAAGTCAGTATTTAACCCATATGTCCATTTTTCTCCGGGCTGATGCATGAGCGGAAGCCCACCGAGAATTTTCATTTTATCACCCAAAATAATCTTATCAACTCCGATGCCTCCGACAACCCCGGCCTTGTAATAGATTGCATTCGATTCTTTTGTTCCTATTTGTGCATAGGCAATGCCTGATGTATGAGTGAGCAGATCACGGATCGTGATTTCTCTTTTCGCAGGTACAGTAGTGTAAGTTGTATCAGCGGCATTGAATTTATCGAGCACTCTGGGATTTTTGAACTCGGAGATATACTTGCTTATAGGATCATTTAATAAGATCTTTCCTTCTTCATACAGCATCATTACAGCCACACTGGTAATCGCTTTTGTTTGTGATGCAATCCGGCAGATGGCATCTTTTTTCATGGATGTTTTTTTATCAACATCATCATAGCCCAGTCCTTTATAATAAACAATTTTTCCATTTCTTGCTACCAATACAGCCGCTCCTGCTATCCATTTTTTGTCTATGTATTCTTTTACAAGGTTATCAATTCTTGCCAGTCTCTCAGAAGACATACCTACAGACTCAGGAGAACTTTCCTCAAGTACAGGAAGCTTGGTTTCTTTCTTCGGCAGGTTAACTCCCTCTGATGTTTGTGCAGTAAGTGACAAATTGAAAAATAGAACAGCTAATGCTGAAAAAAGATAGCGCTGAAAAAAACTTCTTGTTGAAGATTGTGTTTTCATAAACAACTGGTTGTTTAATACAGGAAGTTATAACTTAATACACTATTAAGAAACGAAGAGAAAAAGTTTTTTACGGGAGAATTTTTGTGATTTAATACCTTGAAGTAATGCGGTTACTATTAAAAAGATTTTTCCTTTGTTCCTTCTTTGCTGACGAATTGTTCGTAGCATCTCTTAATGTAAGATTGAAAGTCGTAATCGGATGTAACCAAACAAAACTCATACGTAGGACGATACATGACCATAAAACTATCCAGTTCATTTGCCGTAAGATTAGTGAGTCTTCGAACCACTTGTTTATTGAAACGGTGATCAATGAATTTATCCTGTTCCTGCTGAAGCAACCGATTTTGAAATTGCAGCATATTTTTATTCTTTCTGAATTGAAACATTCTTATGATCTCATCCAAATCAAAACCAACGCCTACCTGATCGGCGGGCCCGGAGGTTGATGTTCTTAATTTTGGTTTTTCAAAATCAAAAACCTTTGCATAGTCGCGACGGTTTTGAATAGAATCCAGCCGATAGTTGCGGGGCATCACTGTTACTCCTTTCAGCACCATTATGTTTATCTGGATGGAAATATCGAAGTGCAACGGGTCAACCATTTTCAAAACAGGAAACCGAACAGTCGGTTTTCCCAGGTAAGAAAACCATATAGAATCTTTTTCACTTACTTCAATTTCATATTTTCCGTTTACATCCGTAAAAGTTCCGCTTCCACCGGTAGATAAAACGGTCACCGACTCTACAGGATATAATCTTGAACTATCGTATACAGTTCCCTTTATTTTAAACTGGGCATGCGCTGTGTGCATGGCAAACAAAAACACAACATGCACAAAAAGAATATGGAGAATTTTTTTCCTCAACGTATGCAAGTAACGGAACAAATTGCAAAAGGTAATATAAAGTCAATAGTCAGCCGTTTGTTGTCATTTGGATCTGCTTATTGACTCAAAGATTTAATGACTTGTTCAATAACGATCGGATAGTTGGCATGTTCTAATGCATGGATGCGCTGAGCCAATGATTCTGCCGTATCATTTTTAAGTACAGGACATTTTACCTGTAAAATAATATCACCGTTATCATAATGTTCATCTACATAATGAATGGTAATACCGCTTTCGTTTTCTTCGGACCCAATAACTGCTTCATGAACGTAATTCCCATACATACCTTTTCCGCCGTATTTAGGTAACAGGGCGGGATGAATATTAATGATACGTCTGGGATAATCCCTTATCAGTGCTTCAGGGATTTTCCATAGAAAACCCGCCAGAACGATAAAATCAATTTCCTTTTCTTTTAATTCGTTTAAATAACTATTAGCAGAAAAAAACTTTTGCTTTTCAATGATCAATGAAGGAATATTTTCCCGTTCTGCGATCTGCAATACGCCAGCTTTCTTTTTGTTGCAGACGATCAGGCCAACTTTGATAAGATCGGAATTCCGGAAATGATCAATAATTTTTTGTGCATTGGAACCGGCGCCGGAAGCGAAAATTGAAATATTGGTGGGTCGCTGATCATGCCTATCTGACTTTAAACTAAGACCTTCGAACTTTGAACTTTGAATTATTCCTAACTTTTCCCCTAATCTTCTAACGTAACTTTTAAAAAACTCGAATTGGCCGAAAAAAATGCTAACGGTAAGCACAGCTATTGGCCAAATTAATGTGATGAGAATAATATATACGATCAGCCACAACCATTTCTGTTCAAAAGAAAATAGATCCATGATCTTTCTTCCAACATAACCCGTTACGCTTCCACCCAAAGCAAAGCAAATAATAATAAGTACAATTTGAACAGGGCCAACCTTCCATTTTTGTTGTAATCGTTTGAGCATTTATGAAGATGGATGTGCTTTAAAGAATCAAATATCGGTGAAATGACACTTGGAATTTTTTTGTTGCCAACATTTAGAAATTGGATTGACGATAAAATGACAGATACAAACAAAAAGAATTTTTTTTTGAGTAATTCTTTGAAATGCATGACAGTAAAGGGTTAAAAAAATTTTATTAGCGATGTTCTTTTATACTTCTACTGACTTATTTTTGCAGCCAAATTGGAGATTTATCCACATTTAACCGAGACTATGATTCCATGTAAATCAATCAACAGGAAAATTGCTCTGATAGTTTTTGTTCTCTCTCTGTTTTCTTTTATAAAAGTTTCTGCGCAGGATGGACGCCAACTTTTTAATAACAATTGTGCAAGTTGTCATAGCATAACAAAAGATTTGACCGGTCCGAAATTAGGTGGGGTTTTAGAAAAGGATCCATACAATGGCGACATAAATAAACTTGTTCATTGGGTTCATAATGCAGATAAGTTAACAAGCACAGATCCTTATTACAAAGGATTAAAAGTTCAGTTTGGTGGAACTCAAATGACGGCATTTCCTAGCATGCCAGATAAAGATATTGAAGCTATTATTAAGTATGTAAGTACTCCTCAACCAACTACAGGTACGCCAACATCAACAGAAGTTCCGACATCAGACAAAACATGGGTTATTTTCGGTGTTATTTCTCTTATCATGGCTGTTATTGCCCTGATATTAATGCAGGTTAACAGCAACCTGAAAAAACTTTCTGATGATACGGAAGGCATCCATCGCCCTGACCCGGTTCCGTTTTATAAGAATAAAATTTATATCGCTTTTGTTGCAATCTTATTCTTTGTAGTAGCTGGTTATTTTATTACAAAAGGAGCAATTGGTTTGGGACGCCAAAAAGCTTACGAACCAAGACAGCCAATATTTTACTCTCATAAAGTGCATGCAGGCATCAACCAGATCAGTTGTTTATACTGCCATGGCAATGCATGGGAGAGCCGCCATGCAGCCGTTCCTTCTGTGAATGTTTGTATGAATTGCCACAAGGCTATTACCAGCTATGAGAAAGGACCGAAACTTTATGATGAAGCCGGTAATGAAATAAACGGTACACAAGAAATTCAGAAGCTATATCAATACGCAGGTTTTGATCCGGCCAATGCAGCCAAATGGAGCCCTTCCATGATAAAAAAGCCGGTTGAATGGGTAAAGATTCACAATCTTCCCGATCACGTATTCTTCAGCCATGCCCAGCACGTTCGTGCCGGAAATGTTCAATGCCAGACATGCCATGGAGAGATCACAGAAATGAACGAAGTAAAACAATTTGCTGAGTTAAGCATGGGTTGGTGTATCAACTGCCATCGCGAAACGAAAGTGAATTTCAATTATAGTGACAGCACCGGAAATAAATTTTATAGCATTTATGAAAAATTTCATAATGATATAAAGACCGGCAAAATGGATAGCGTAAGAGTAAAAGATATTGGTGGAATTGAGTGCCAGAAATGTCATTATTAATTAGTTCTTTTTATTTGTAAGATTTTTCAATCGAGATAAACATTGTGTTACCGGCGAAAGAAGTTCTATTGAGCTTTTGTTGCGTCGCACACTTGTACGTTCAGTAATTCTGTTCAACACTAAAACTAAATTCCCTTGTTGGGAAATAAGGTATGGCAAAAAAAATTTGGCAAAAGTTCGGTGAGTTGAGTAATAGTGAAGCCGTTAAAAAATTAGCGGAAGATGAATTCAAAGAAGAACTACCATTTGAAGACATAGATGGAGGAGTAATGGATGCCGCTACTCCCCGCCGCGACTTTTTAAAATATCTTGGTTTCAGCACAGCTGCTGCAGCTCTTGCCGCAAGTTGTAAAATACCTTCAAGAAAAGTTGTTCCTTTTGCTAACAAGCCTGCTGACGTTTTTCCTGGTGTTGCTAAATATTATGCTACTACATATGTTCAGGATGGCGACGTGTTACCCGTTATCGCTAAAGTAAGAGATGGTCGTCCTATTAAGATCGAAGGAAATGATCTTTGCTCTTTTACAAAAGGTGGAACTTCACCAAGAGCACAAGCTTCTGTTCTTGATCTTTATGATATGTATCGCCTTCCTCATCCAAAAAGAAAAGTGGGCGATAAATTTGAAGAGATACCAACATTTGACCAGTTGGATAAAATGTTGAGTGATGCATTAGCAGGATTAAATGGTGCGCCTGTTGTTTTGCTGACAAGCACGATCAATTCACCCACTACTAAACAAATTATTTCTGAGTTTTTAGCAAAATATCCCGGCAGCAAACATGTACAGTATGATGCAGTTTCATATAGTGGTATGTTGCAGGCCAATGAAGCTACATTCGGTAGCAGGGCTATTCCTTCTTACAATTTCCAGGCGGCAAAAGTGATCGTAAGCTTCGGTGCGGATTTTCTTGGAACCTGGTTAAGCCCGGTTGAATTTTCCCGCGGATATTCTTACGGTCGCAAGATTGATGAGAAGAATCCACAAATGAGTAAGCACTACCAGTTTGAAAGTTTCTTAAGTATGACAGGTGCTAGTGCTGACGAACGCTTCACATATCGTCCGTCAGAAGCAAGTTCCGCTGTGGCTGCTCTTTATGCTGCATTAGGCGGAGGTGTTACTGCACTACAGCTCAACGGAAAGCTCCAACAGGGTATTAATAAAGTAGCGGCTGATCTTAAAAATGCAAATGGTGCTGCTCTTGTAGTAAGCAGGAGCAATGACGTAAATGTTCAAACCATTGTCAATGCTATCAACCAGCAAATCGGTGCGTACGGAAAGACAATTGATTGGTCATCTCCATTGAACTACCGCCAGGGAGTTGATAAAGACATGACCGATCTTATTGCAGCTATGCAAAATGGTCAGGTAGGTGCGCTACTTGTGTATGGTGCTAATCCGGCTTACGACTACTACAATGCAGAAGCATTTAAAACAGCATTGAAAAAAGTAAAACTCGCTGTTTCATTTACTGAAAAGTTAGATGAAACCACAGAACTTTGTCAATACCTCGTTCCACATCATCATTATTTAGAAAGCTGGGGCGATGCTGAACCCAAAGCAGGTTATATCAGCTTTATTCAACCAACGATCTATCCTCTTTTCAAAACAAGATATTTTCAGACTTCATTATTAAAATGGAGTGACAATGCAACTCCTGATTACGAAACATATTTCAAAAATTACTGGGTTGCCAAACTTGGTAATGATAATGCATTTGATACTGCTTTACAAAATGGTGTCATAGAGCCTGCGTCTGCTGGTGCTTCTGCCGGTTCATTCAATGCAGGTTCTGTTTCTTCAGCTTCTTCTGCTATCAGTTCTGCAAAGAAAGGCGGCAAAGATGAACTGGTACTCTATCAAAAAGTTTCTATCGGCACAGGAAGACAATCAGGCAACCCCTGGCTTCAGGAAATTCCTGATCCTATTTCAAAGGCAACCTGGGATAACTACGCAATGATATCAATTGCGAAGGCGAAAGAATTAAACATTGATTTTGACAGTGTGGATTATGAATACTATCCTTCAAAACCTGTTATCAGCATCAAAGCCGGTAATAAGGAATTAAAGCTCCCTGTGCTTGTTATTCCAGGCATGAATGAAAATACCATTGCTGTTGCAGTGGGTTATGGAAGAACAAAGAATTTAGGAAAAGCAGCAGAAGGTGTTGGATTAAATGCCTATCCTTTTGCTACGTTCAATGGTACCAATGTGGTCTACGCATCTACTGATGTAACAGTTTCAAAAACCGGTGACACACAGAAGATCGCACAAATGCAGATCCAAAATTCTTATGTGGAGCGCAAAGAAGTAGTGAGAGAAACAACACTGGCTTCATTTAAAAAATATCCGGAACAGTATAAAGAATACAGAGAAGAGCTTACAAAAGAATATGCGCCTTCTACCGGCGATTATAGAAAAGAAGGAACTATTTATCCCGACTATGCAAATCCGGGTATTAAATGGGGAATGAGCATTGACATGAACAGTTGCACCGGCTGTAACGCTTGTGTTGTTGCTTGTCATGCTGAGAATAATGTACCTGTTGTTGGTAAAAGAGAAGTGCTTCGCTACCATGATATGCATTGGTTGCGTATTGACAGGTATTTTGTAAGCAATGAAAAAAACCCTGATGAACTGCAAGCAGTCGTTTTCCAACCGATGATGTGCCAGCATTGTGATAATGCGCCTTGCGAAAATGTTTGCCCCGTTTCTGCAACCAACCATAGCACTGAAGGAATTAATCAAATGGCGTATAACCGTTGTATAGGTACAAGGTATTGTGCCAACAACTGTCCTTACAAAGTGCGCAGGTTTAACTGGGCTGATTACACGGGAGCTGATAGTTTCCCGCATAACCAGGACCAGTGGATCGTAGGTAAACTGGATGAAGTGGTGACTGAGCAAATGATGGATGATGTAACCAGAATGGTATTAAATCCTGATGTAACAGTTCGCAGCCGTGGTGTAATGGAAAAATGTTCTTTCTGTATACAGCGTATGCAGGATGCTAAGCTTACAGCTAAAAAAGAAGATCGGTTATTAAGAGATGGTGAGGCTAAAACAGCATGTATGCAGGCTTGTCCAACTAATGCGATTGTCTTTGGTAATATCAATGATAAAGAAAGCAGGGTATCTAGGACGAGAGAAGAAAATGAGTTGAGGACTTTCTATGTAATTGAACATATACACACATTGCCGAACGTGAGTTACCTGGCGAAGGTCAGGAATACAGATGAAATCATTGAGCCATCAAAGGAAGAATGATCACGTGATAAAAGGCTGAGTAGAGATAAAAAAGCACAAGAGTGCGACGCAACAGGAGATAGGGATTGAACAGAATGTTGATTAAATAAAAAATAAAAAGCTTGCAGCTAAATGGCTCGCAGCTTAAAGCTTGAAAATATGGCATTACTCCGATACGAATCACAGGTTAGAGCACCGCTGGTAAACGACAATAAAGATTATCATGCAGTGACCGAAGATATTTGCAGACCGGTGGAGGCAAAACCCACACGTATATGGTGGATCGGCTTTACCATCTCCGTTCTTCTCCTTTGTGTCGGAATTGTTTCCATAACTATGGAAGTTATTTACGGAGTGGGCCAGTGGAATTTAAATAAAACAGTTGGCTGGGGTTGGGATATCACAAACTTCGTCTGGTGGATCGGTATTGGTCACGCTGGTACATTGATCTCTGCGATCTTATTGCTTTTCAGACAAGGTTGGAGAACAGGTGTAAACCGTGCAGCGGAAGCAATGACAATTTTTGCGGTGATCTGTGCAGGTCAATTTCCTATCTGGCATATGGGTCGTGTGTGGCTTGCATTCTTTGTATTACCTTATCCAAATACTCGTGGTGTATTGTGGCCAAATTTTAATTCTCCCTTGTTATGGGACGTATTTGCGATCTCAACATATTTTACCGTTTCGCTCTTATTCTGGTACAGTGGTCTAATACCTGATCTTGCCACGCTTCGTGACCGTGCAAAATTGAAATGGAGAAAATTCTTTTATGGTGTGGCTGCATTCGGATGGACGGGTTCAACTAAACACTGGCAGCGTTTCGAAACATTAGCATTGGTTTTGGCGGGGTTGAGTACGCCGCTGGTATTGTCTGTGCATACTATCGTATCATTTGACTTCGCTACTTCTGTAGTTCCCGGCTGGCATACAACGATCTTCCCACCTTACTTTGTTGCCGGTGCCATCTTCTCAGGTTTTGCCATGGTGCAAACCTTATTAGTTGTAACGAGAAAAGTTTTAGGTCTTGAGCAGTATATTACCATCGAGCATGTGGATGTAATGAATAAGATTATTGTGCTTACCGGGTCTATTGTGGGTATAGCGTATTTAACTGAATTGTTTATCTCCTGGTATGGTGCTAATTCTTATGAAGGTTTTGCTTTTGCACAAAACAGGTTGAATCTTTCGAGTCCTTATGGATGGAGCTATTATTTGATGATGGGATGTAACGTGTTGTCGCCACAAATTTTCTGGATAAGAAAAATGAGACGCAACCTGATGGTTACTTTTTTCATGAGTATACTTGTAAATATCGGGATGTGGTTTGAGCGTTTTGTGATCATCGTTACATCAGTATATCGTGACTACCTGCCCTCATCATGGAGCACTTATTATAGACCCACAATATGGGAGGTAGGATTTTACTTGGGAACGTTTGGATTATTCTTCACTTGTTATTTCCTGTTTGCGAAATTCTTTCCTGTAATAGCAGTAGCGGAGATCAAACATATATTAAAACGTAGCGGTGAGAACTATAAAGAAAAAATGAGCGGTGTAGAAGGTGAGCCTGTGGAAGAATTTGCAGAAAAGCATGGGCATGATCACGGAGCGTAGAACAACTTTGTATTGGAATTTGAAATTTGTTATTTGTAATTTTTAGGGTATGGCAATAAAAAAATTTGTAGTTGGTAGTTTTGATGATGAGGCCGTATTATTTCCTGCGGTGAAGAAAGTTCGCCGTGCGGGATATAAAATTCATGATGTATTCACCCCCTTTCCTATTCATGGCTTGGATAAAGCTATGGGCTTGAAAGATACGAGCCTGGATACAGCAGGATTTATTTATGGCATCACCGGAACAGCAACAGCACTCGGATTTATTTCCTGGGTGTTTACTTCTGACTGGCCATTGAACATTGGCGGCAAGCCACATTTTTCATTACCTGCGTGGATACCGATCACATTTGAGTTAACAGTCCTTTTTTCAGCGGTAGGAATGGTTTTGACATTTTGTTATTTGTGCCAGATGGCGCCATTTGTAAAAAAAGATCATTTTAATCTCCGTTCTACTGATGATCTTTTTGTAATGGCGCTGGAGTGTACAGAAAAAACAAATGAAGCGGAAGCTGTAGCATTTCTTCAAAGCCTTGGTGCAATGGATGTGAAAGTTGATAGAAAGGAAACAAAATGGTGGTTAGGAAGATATGACAGGGAAACAAAAATGTTCGGCATGAAGGAAACAGATGCTGTAGTACAATAATCATTAATAAAACATGATGAAGAAATCTTTTGGAATAGTATTTATTTTTTTGGTTGTAGTGATCATTTATTCCTGCGGGGATCATAGAAACCCGGGAAGAGTATATATGCCAGACATGGGATATAGCAGAGCATTCGAAACATATGCAAAACTTGATTCTGCAAAATTCACAAACAATCCTGCGGAAGTGGGTGAAGGGAAAATTTATTATACAGCATTTCCTGTGACTGGTACAATGGCCCGTGGAGATGAGTTACCATTTCCTTATGCAATGGATAAACCTGGTGATACTGTGAATTACATTGCTTCAAAACAAGTACAAAATCCTTTGCCCGCATTGAATCCGGGACAAATGAAAGAAGCCGAAAGGTTATACCTTGTCAATTGTGGCGTTTGTCATGGGCAGAAATTAGATGGTAATGGCCCTTTGTATAAAGATGGTAATGGCCCTTTCCCTTCAAAACCTGCTACGTTAGCGGGTGATGCAAAATATGAAGCAATGCCTGATGGCCAGATGTTCTATTCTGTTACTTACGGCAAAAACACAATGGGTAGTTATGCATCGCAGATAACAGATAAGCAACGCTGGATGATCATTCACTATATAAAGGCGCAACAGGCGGCTAAACATGCAGGAGCTAAACCTGCGACTACGGATAGTACAACAGCAACAGCATCAAAAACTGACAGTACTGCAAAAGCGAAATAGTTAATAAAGCAAGCAAAGCGAAACGATATGACACTGAAAGAACAATTTGAAATTCCAAAAAGATATAAAACCTGGTCACTGGGATTAATAGGTGTGGGTATTTTATCTATTATTATTTTATTCATCACGCATGGTGCAAAAGCTGATGAGCATGAACAGGCCCGTTTCTGGGGAAGTCTTTTGCAAAACAGTGTTTATTTTTTGCTGGTTACGAATGCTGTCATGTTTTTTATTTGTGCAACTACGCTGGCATGGGGTGGATGGGCATTGACTTTTCGCAGAGTAAGTGAAGCTCTTTCAGCTGTAGTGCCTGTTATCGGAATTATTTCAGCTGTTATTCTTTTGATTCTTGTGTTTGGCAATAACCATGTTATTTATCAATGGGCTGATCCTGAAAAAGTAAAAGCCAGTTCCGTATTACAACATAAATCTGCATTCCTTAGCAAAGGGTTTTTTACAGTATGGACTTTGTTGACAATTGCATTGTGGTCACTTATAGGAGCAAAGGTTCGCAGGCTTACACGCAGCATTGATGATAAGCCATTGACATTGGAAGAAGGAAAAAGATTTACTTGGACAAACACTGTTTGGTCAGCTCTTTACTTGCTGGTGTTTGCGCTTACAGTAATGTCAACTGTTCCCTGGTTGTGGTTAATGAGTATTGATGCACACTGGTACTCTACGATGTATAGCTGGTACACATTTGCAAGTACGTTTGTAGCCGGTTGTTCATTGATCGCCATATTTGTTATATACCTGAAAAACCAAGGTTACCTTGAGCTAACTAATGAAGAACATTTGCACGATCTTGGAAAATTCATGTTCGCATTTTCTATTTTCTGGACTTATCTCTGGTTTTCGCAGTACATGCTTATATGGTATAGTAACCAACCAGAAGAAACAATTTATTTCAAACCACGTGTGCAGGGACCGTATAGAGGAATTTTCTTTTTAAATCTGATCATCAATTTTGTGGCTCCGATTTTATTATTGATGAAGAGGGGTTCAAAACGTAATTATACAATGATGACATTTATGTGTGTGCTGATCTTGTTTGGTCACTGGCTCGATTTCTTCCAAATGGTTTTCCCGGGCACGTTGAAAGATCATGCTACTGGTCAAACACACGTTCCGACAATGTTATATGATTTTGGAATTGCATTAGGTTTTGTTGGATTGATCATGTTTGTAACAGGAAGAGCATTGGCTAAATCTCCATTGATCATTAAACATCATCCGTTCCTAAAAGAGAGTATTATACATCATACATAGAAGTAAAAGATTGGCGGTTTTGACTTTTAACTTTTGACTTAGAACTGAAATTTAATTATCTGTATGCAAACTTTTTTCATTATACTGATCCTGGCATTTGGATTTTTGATCACGTTTCAAATTGCAAAGGCGAGTGAATATGTAGCGGTTTTACGTGGCGAAGAAAAGGCAAGGAAACAAACGAACCGTATCAATGGATTTTTGTTGCTGGTCTTTTTGATTGTGGGATTGATCGGTGTTTATTACTGTAATGAAAGATTGAAAGGAAAGATCTTGGGTGAATCTGCTTCTGTACAAGGTGATAAGATCGATACGATGCTTTACATCACTCTTGCAATTACGGGTATTGTTTTTTTCATCACTCAAATTTTACTTTTTTGGTTTGCATATAAATACCAGGAATCAGATAAAAGAAAAGCTTACTACTATCCTCACAATAATAAATTGGAAATTATTTGGACTGTTATTCCCGCCATTGCTTTAACGGCACTTGTAGGATTTGGAATTTACTATTGGTTCAAGATCACGGGTGATGCACCTGAAAATGCAATGCAGGTTGAAGTAACAGGCAGCCAGTTCAAATGGGAATTCAGATACCCGGGTAAAGATGGAGTATTTGGAAAAAAATATTATAAAGAGATCAATCCTGAAAAAAGTAATCCCCTCGGACAATTGTGGGATGATCCTTACAATCATGATGATGTTATAACTACTGAATTGCACGTTGTAGTAAATAAACCGGTGAAGCTAATCATCGGTTCAAAAGATGTGATACATGATGTAGGATTAGCCCAGTTCAGGATGAAAATGGATGCAGTACCGGGCACACCAACAACCATGTGGTTTACGCCAAAGTATACGACCAAACAGATGGCGGAAAAATCAGGCGATCCTGATTTTGTTTATGAAATTTCGTGTGATCAAATGTGTGGTAAAGGTCACTATAGTATGAGAGGCGTGATTGTTGTGGAAACACAGGAAGAATACGACAGGTGGATCATTTCACAAAAACCGCAATACGTGAAGATCCAGGAAGAGCAAGCTCCATCAAAGCTACAACAAACGCAGCCTGCAGATACAACAAAAACAGTAGCTGCCAATTTGAAAAATTAATTTTTTAGAGAGACTTCTCTTTTAAAATAAAAAGATTATGAGTAACGAAACAAACATACATGGTCATTCTGAAGTAGTAACGACCCATGACGTGCATCACGATGAGCACCATGTACATCATCATAAGGAAACGTTTATTACAAAATATATATTCAGCCAGGATCATAAAACAATCGGTAAACAATTTTTGATCACAGGTATTGCCTGGGCAGTTATTGGCGGTTTGTTTTCTGTGCTGTTTCGTTTGCAATTAGGTTTCCCTGATCAAACATTTCCCATTCTTGAAACTTTCTTTGGTCGCTATGCAAAAGGCGGTCAAATTCAGCCTGAGTTTTATTATGCATTGATCACGATGCACGGAACAGTGCTTGTATTCTTTGTATTGACTGCCGGTCTTAGCGGAACATTTGCCAATCTTCTTATTCCCCTCCAGGTAGGTGCAAGGGATATGGCTTCTCCATTCCTGAACATGTTATCGTACTGGTTCTTCTTTTTGGCTAGCGTGGTAATGGTTTCTTCATTGTTCGTCAGCACAGGTCCTGCGAGCGGAGGATGGACAATGTATACGCCGCTCAGTGCATTAGGTGATGCTAATCAGGGATCAAAATTTGGAACTGATCTTTGGCTCATAGCGATGGCCTTGTTCGTTGTTTCGTCTTTGTTGGGTGGTTTGAATTATATTTCTACAATTCTCAACATGCGTACAAAAGGTATGAGCATGACGAGATTGCCACTGACAATTTGGGCTTTATTCTTTACAGCTATACTAGGTGTGTTGTCATTCCCTGTATTGTTATCAGGATTTATTCTACTATTATTCGATCGTCATCTTGGGACAAGTTTTTACCTGAGTGATATTTTTATTTCACAAACTGGACAAGCATTACCGAATGAAGGCGGTAGTGCCATCTTATATCAACACTTGTTTTGGTTCCTTGGTCATCCGGAAGTTTACATTATCATTCTTCCATCCATGGGAATTGTGTCTGAAGTGCTTGCCGTGAATTCAAGAAAACCCATATTTGGCTATATGGCGATGGTGGGTTCATTATTTGCTATTACCATTCTTGCATTTCTTGTGTGGGCGCATCACATGTTTGTTACGGGATTGAATCCATTCCTTGGATCGGTGTTCGTACTACTAACCTTGTTGATCGCGGTACCATCAGCTATCAAAGTGTTTAACTGGCTCACTACATTATGGCGTGGAAATATTCGGTTTACTCCTGCCACACTTTTCTCAATAGGTTTTGTGAGTTTATTCATTTCAGGTGGGTTAACAGGTATCTTCCTCGGAAACTCTACTATTGATATTCATTTGCACGATACAAAATTTGTGGTAGCTCACTTCCACATTGTAATGGGAGTAGCGTCATTCTTCGGAATGTTTGCCGGGGTATATCATTGGTTCCCGAAAATGTTTGGCCGTTATCTAAATAACACGCTTGGGTTTATTCATTTTTGGGTAACGATCATCGGGGCTTATTTGATCTTCTGGCCAATGCACTATGAAGGTTTGGCCGGTGTTCCACGTCGTTATCTTGATCTTAGCGGATGGCACAACTTTAATCATTTTATCGAATTGAATAAAATGATCACTGTTGTTTCCATTATTGTATTTGCTGTGCAGCTGATGTTTATCTTCAATTTCTTCTACTCTATTTTCAAAGGAAGAAAGGTAAGGCATCAAAATCCTTGGGGATCTACTACACTTGACTGGACTACGCCTATTCGTCCCGGTCATGGTAACTGGACAGGTGAAATTCCCGAAGTACATCGCTGGGCTTATGACTATGGTAAAGATGGCAGAGAATTTATTCCTCAAACGGAACCGGTTGGAAAAGGTGAGAGCCATCATTAAGTAAGTGTATGGAAGATATTGCGGCTATTGAAACATATAAAAATGAAAATGTGTTGATGAATAAGTTGAAGGATTATTCTCAACTTATCAAAGCTTCTTTGAGTATAATGGTGGTGTTCAGCAGCGTCATTAGTTATTTGCTGGCACCAAAAATTGTAGAGTATGACTGGAAAATGATCATACTACTTGCTGTTGCAGGCTTATTAGTTACCGGAAGTGCAAACGCTATCAACCAAACGGTAGAGAAAGATACAGATGCATTGATGAAGCGTACAGCTAAACGGCCAATCGCAGCAGGAAGAATGAGCGTAGCAGAGGGTTGGACATTTGCAATTATTACCGGTGCTGTGGGAGTTTTCATGTTGGGTAATTTTTTCAATTGGTTATCGGCAGGCATTGCATTCGTAAGTTTGTTTTTGTATGCATTTATTTATACGCCATTGAAAAAAGTGAGTTCGATCTCCGTGATCGTTGGTGCTGTACCTGGCGCATTACCTTGTTTGATCGGTTGGGCTGCAGGTAACGATGCTCTTTCAACAGGTGGATGGATCTTGTTCTTATTACAGTTTTTATGGCAGTTCCCGCATTTTTGGGCCATTGCCTGGATCGCTCATAAAGATTATGCAAAGGCAGGATTTAAATTATTGCCGAATGAATCAGGACCGACAAAATATACAGCGATACAAACTATTATTTATTCGCTGTTATTGATACCTGTTGGAGTAGTTCCTTACTTCATTGGTATGAGTGGAATGGTGAGTTTGATAATTGTTTCGGTGGCAAACTTGTTCATGGTGTGGCAATGTATCCAGTTGTACAAAAATCTGGATGTACCGAGTGCAAAGAGAGTAATGTTTAGCAGCTATATTTATTTGCCGATTGTATTATTGGCATTATTAGCTGATAAATTATAAGCAATAAAAACGGAAACAAGAAATATTTGAACTTTCATAGCTGAGATAACGATAAATGTTGAGTGAAATAAAATTGAAAGAGTATCAAAACTCCCCTCCGGGGAATACGGGTAAAAAAATTCACCCCCACAAATTTACTTTGTGGATAGCGATAGGGAGCATAATTATGATGTTTGCCGGTTTAACCAGTGCATACATTGTAAAAAGCAACCAGGTCGGATGGCAGTCGATTGAAATGCCGAAAATATTTTGGTATTCGACTATAACAATTGTAGCGAGCAGCGTGGTGATGCAAATGGCTTTAAGATCTTTTAAGCAAAGGGAAATGAACCATTATCGCTTGCTGATGGCCTTAACTTTTGTACTGGGAGTAGCATTTGTTATTCTTCAATGGTTTGGATTTCAGCAATTGTGGAATAGTGGGGTGCAGTTCAAAGGTTCATCGGGCGGTGGGCAATTCTTATATGTGATCGCAGGTTTACATGCGGTGCATGTGTTAGGTGGTGTGATTGCTTTGATGGTGATGTTTATAAAAGCATTCTTAGGGAAAACAAAATTGTACGGCAGCATACCAGTAGAAGTAATGGCAACGTACTGGCATTTTGTTGATGTTCTTTGGATCTATTTGCTTGTGTTTTTTATGTGGATCGGATAATTGAATGGAAACACAGATATTAATTTTAGGACAGATAAAATTACTTTTAGAAAACTCAAAACTCCCCTTTAGGGGATGGGGGTATAACATAATATGACAACAACGGCAGTTAGTCAGCATCAGACCAAATGGTGGAGTGGGGGAAAAAGCCCATTCAATCTTGAATACGGGAAATTGATGATGTGGTATTTTTTGATGAGTGACTCGTTTACATTTGGCGCATTTTTGATTTCTTATGGAACGGTTCGCTTTTCCAGCAACTCGTGGCCTGATCCGAACCATGTGTTCAATGCTTTTCCCGGTGCTGGCCATTCCAATCTTCCGCTTGCATTTGTAAGTCTCATGACCTTTATCCTGATCCTGAGTTCTGTTACGATGGTGCTGGGAGTTCATGCCGGTCATAAGGGTGATAAGAAAGGGGTGATGAAATGGTTGATCTGGACGATTCTCGGAGGACTTGCTTTTTTAAGCTGCCAGGCTTGGGAGTGGACACATCTTTTTCATGAAGGTGCATGGTGGGGAAGAAATCCTTTTCCGGCAGCAAATGGCACTGTAGCTTCGACGAATTTTACAAATTTCTTTTTTACGATCACGGGCTTTCATGGCTTTCATGTTTTTTCCGGTGTGATCATAAATGTAATTATGTTAATAATGACAGCTCGGGACGTATTTGAAAGAAGAGGACATTACCTAATGATAGAGAAAGCCGGTTTATATTGGCACTTTGTAGATCTTGTTTGGGTATTTGTATTTCTTTGTTTTTACCTGATATGATTTTGAATCTAAAATAAATGAATTAATTGTAATGGAAAATCAAGCATTGCTTTCTGAAGTAACATTTCAGCATCATCACACCGACGAGGAGTTCAAAAGACGAATTCGAAAGACGACTATTCTTTTATCTGTTATTACTCTTATCGAACTTGGAATCGGCCTCACTATTTATAGTATTCATAAAGGCGAACACCCCAACGCTACATTAGTACTGATGTTTAAAGGGATGGTTTGTATATTGACTCTTGCAAAAGCCTATTATATCGTTTCAGTATTTATGCATCTTGGAGATGAAATCCGCAATATGATCATGACCATTGTTGTGCCTCTTATGTTGTTCATATGGTTTATTATCGCGTTTATTTACGATGGCAATTCATATAAAAATCTGCGTAATGAATTCGATAGATCTTATTATGAACGCACGGGTGTTAAGAAAGACATTAAATCGACCGAACATGAAGAGCATCCCGGCGGCAAAGACTAATACATAAGGCACTTAAAATTTTTTTTGCAATCAAACCACTGCACCTTTGCAGTGGTTTTTAATTACCTAATCTCAGCAGACTCTCCTTTCAAGGAAATGAAGATGAGTAGAACTCTGACAACGAAGTTTTAATGTGAAAGAATAACTTAAAGAGAACAACACCTGTGAATAAAAAAGCATTATATGCCATACTCATTGCACTGATCATTCCTGTCATCATTTTTTTCTATGTCAATTCGCTTCCCAAGGCAGCCATTCCCAAACCTGTGTTTTATGACAGTGTGAGTTCGGTTATCAGAAACGGCAAACAAAAAAATGATACGTTTTGGCATCATATACCCGATTTTAAACTCACAAATCAACTGGGACAAACCGTTTCTTTAAAAGATTTAATCACGGTAAGCAATAGCGATACGAGCAGAAGAATTGTAGTAGCTGATTTCTTTTTCACTCATTGTCCTACTATATGCCCGCCAATGACGAAAAATATGAAGTTATTGCAAAACACTGTGAAGAAGGCAGTAGATGCTGATGGAAGAACAACACAGCTTGTACAATTTATTTCCTTTAGTATCGATCCGGAAAGAGATTCAGTAGCTGCCTTAAAAAAATGGGCTGATCGCTTCCAGGTTGATCCATCAAACTGGTGGCTGCTTACGGGAGATAAACAAATGATCTATGATCTTTCATTAAAACACATGAATCTTGCTGTTCAGGACCCGGGCATTGATTCGTCATTTCCTCATACAGATATTTTTGTTTTGATCGATAAAAATGGGGTGGTTCGTGTACGCAGAGATAAGGACGGGAATCCGCTTTTATATCATGGCCTTGATTCTACATCGCTTGCTAATTTATCAGAAGACATTGTATTGCTTTCTTTAGAAAAAGACCGTAGGAAAAAAAGTTTTTTCGAAGGGCAGTTAACAATAATAGCTGTTTCAATGCTCATAGCTTTTCTGCTCGTCGGATTGTTTTTATTTTTTTATCGTAAAAAATTTGCGCAACACTAACTATGTTACTTGCCACCTGGAAAAAGAATGACAGAAAAGCAACTGTTCTTATTATCCTGTTCTCAGTTATTGTATTTGCTGCAGTTTCTGTTTTGGGAAGAGTAACACTTAATGTTGATCTTGGATTTGACCCGCACATTTTCGCTAAAACAAATGCGATCATCAACTCTGTTGTCGCTGGATTATTACTGTCCGGATTGATCGCTGTAAAAACAAAACATTTTATTCTGCATAAACGCATCATGCTTATAGCGATGTTTCTTTCCATTCTTTTTTTAATAAGCTATATCTGTCATCATTTGTTTGCAGGTGAAGCGAGATATGGAGATTCCAATCATGATGGCATATTAAGTGAGGCTGAGAAAACGAATGCAGGCACAACAAGGATCATTTATTATTTTATTTTAGGCACACATATTCCATTGGCAGGACTCGTATTGCCTTTTATTCTTTTTACTGCTTATCGGGCTTTGATCGGTGAATTTGACAAGCATAAAAAATTGGTAAGAATAACGTGGCCGGTGTGGTTTTACGTTGCTGTTACGGGTGTCATTGTTTATATAATGATCAGTCCTTATTACTCCCGATAAGGAATTCGCTTGCCAGCTTCAGCAAAAAACTTATCTTCCTTTACAAAACTAACTTTTATGAGGCTGCTTGCTTTAATAGCAATTTTGCTGATTACTATTTTTTCTTCTGCTCAAACAAGTTCAACAAAAAAATCTGTAGTGCTCTCTCAACCTGCGGCGATCTTTGATAAATATATAAAGGATGTAATGCCTTTATGGAAAGTACCGGGATTATCTGTAGCCGTGGTGAAAGATGGAAAAGTAGTTTTTAAAAAAGGATATGGGACTACTGAGTTAGGTAAAGCATCCGCTTTTGATACTTCCACATTATCCATTTGTGCTTCCACTACAAAAGCAATGACGGCGGTTTGCGTTGGAATGCTCGTAGATGGGGGAAAATTAAAATGGAGTGATAAAGTAGAAGATATTTTGCCGGGATTTAAAATTAACGACGCTTATTCCACATCACAGATAACAGTAAAAGATCTGTTGACGCACAATGCCGGTCTTGGCAATGCCGATTGGTTATGGATAGTGTATAATGATGATAGCGATATTATACAACGAATGCAATATCTCACGCCGGCATATTCTTTAAGGTCATCGTTCATCTATCAAAACCTAATGTATGGCGTTGCAGGTAAGGTAATCGAAAAAGTAAGCGGAAAGAAATGGGAAGATTTCATTACTGAAAACCTGTTTCATGCTCTCGGAATGAACAGGACATATGCAACATATTCTTATTCGGCAAAAGAAACAAACCGGATTTCGCCACATTTTATGATCAATGATTCGGTCAATGTGATACCTTATATTGATTATCCAGGGGTATCAGCAGCAGGAGCCGTTTGGTCATGTGCAAATGATATGGGCAAATGGATGATGTTTGTGCTGGACAGTGCAAAATGGAATGGAAAAAGATTATTAAAGCCGGAGACCTTTGCCGAATTAATGAAGCCACAGGCAATTATTCCTGCCAATGAATTTTATCCAACTATGCAAATCACAAAACCTCATTGGACAACCTATGGTCTTGGATGGTTTCAACAAGACTATCGCGGTAAGATGGTAGAGTTTCATACAGGCAGTTTAGATGGAGCTGTGGCTATTACCGGTTTAATACCGGACGAGCATTTTGGTATTTACATTTTTGAAAATCTTGATCATGCGGAATTGCGACATGCGTTAATGCTTAAAGCATTTGACCTTTGGATATTTAACGATAACACAAAAGATTGGAGTAAAGACCTTTTTGAATTATATAGTAAATTAAAGACAGATGCAAAAAACAAACAAAAGGAAAGAGATTCAAAAAGAGTATTGAATGCTAAACCATCATTGGCATTAGCAGAATATACAGGCAAATACTCCAGCGATATATATGGCGAAGCTGAAATAACTTTAAAAGATGGAAGTCTTTCTATAAAATTTCCAAACGATAATATTTTAAATCTTGAGCATTGGAACTTTGATATTTTTAAAGGGACCTTCAATCATTTTTGGTGGGATAAATCGAATGTTCAGTTTTTTCTAAACAGTGAAGGAAAAATATCGCATTTTGACATAGATGGAATGATCTATAAAAAGATGAAAGAAAGCAGATAGTTTAAAAACCTAATTCTTTTACAGGATCCCAAAATATTTTTTCAAAGTCAACAACAGTGTCGTTCTTTATTTTAACGCCTTCTTTTTTTAAAAGCATTTCCATTTGCTCGGGTGTATCAAAATGATGTTTACCACTAAGCATTCCATTTCTGTTCACTACACGGTGCGCCGGAACTTTTGGTTTTACTCTTCCGGCACCATTCATAGCCCAACCTACCATACGTGCAGACATTTTTGTCCCCAGGCATCTTGCAATCGCTCCATACGACGTTACTCTCCCTTTAGGAATTTGTCTTGCTACTTCAAATACTAATTCAAAAAAACTTTCGTCCTTTTTCCCTGATGGCTTTACAGATTTTAATTGTGCGGCTGATCTCTTTTTAACTGGCATAAAAAATTATTGACCGTTTTCTTTTCTTTTTTTCAATAAAAATGAGCGTCGTGGTTCAGGAACATTTTCATACTCGTATGGGCAATGCAAACAACCCATGCCGCAACAGTAACCTTTTTCCCGATGATATTGTTCGGTAAGAACGATCAATCCACTTTCATTAATATAATAATGAACTCCCTCGATCAATTCATCGTCCTTCATTCTTTATTTTTTAAACTTGCTTGAGTTCATGGTCTGCCTCACTATCCGGTAATTGTTGTGGCAAAGAGAAGCAGAGATAATGTATCCTATTGCTCTGCGCAATATCCAATGATTCGTAATGGGTTTTAATTTTTAACTCCTCACTGATACCTTGTTGTTGGTACAGATCATCGTGATCTTTATGTAAAATACAGCCATACATATCGATGATCTTTTTGGTGAAATTATAAAGATCCGGGCTGTCTGTTTTTAAATGTATTAAACCGTCAGGTGTAAGAAATTGTTGATATATCCGCAAAAATTTTGGATGTGTTAATCGTTTCTTGATTTTTTTTAATTGAGGATCGGGAAATGTGATCCAAATTTCATCTACTTCATTTTGTGAAAAATATTCATTCACCTGGTCAATTTGTGTTCTTAAAAAAGCAATATTCTTCAATTTATTTTCTAATGCTTTTTTTGCTCCTACCCATATCCTGTTTCCTTTAATATCAATGCCAATAAAATTTTTATGAGAGTATAAAATTCCTAATCCTACAGCGTATTCACCTTTACCGCAGGCTAATTCTAAAACAATCGGATTCTCGTTATTAAAAAATTCCTTCCATTTTCCCTTTATATTTTTTGGGAACTGGAGCACATTTTCAAACGTCTCAAGCTCTGCGAAGCGAATCAATTTTTTATGGGCCATAGGAAGGCAAAAATAATTCAATCAGCGAGTCATAAATGCAAAACTTGAAGCATGTATTGTTGTCAAGCAGAATGGCATCTTCTTTGAAAATCTATAGTTATTATTCAATTTAAAATTAGGTTATGAAGAAAAATGCAAGAACAAAAATATGGGCATTGGCAATGGCAGGCTCTGTACTTTTTTTTACAGCCTGTGATAGTAATGACTACACAAAAAGCCCTGCCGAATCAGGAAATAATTCGGCCAATAATGATACCACTATGAGTACTACGCCAATGGCTGATACAGCCATGGCAAATAGTTCAAGTACTTCGATGGACAAATCAGATGCTGAAAAAAAACAATCTGCTACATCAAAGAAAAGGAAGATAAGTATAGGTACTATGCCTGGAAAAGCAACGAGTATGAAGCCTGATAAATCGGGAGTTTATGAATTCACGGATGTAATGCCTTCTTATCCGGGTGGACAAACCGCGTTGGAGGATTATGTTAATAATCACATAGACTATCAGCAGCCAGCTGTTGATGAAAATACTGAAGGCACAGTGAATGTTCAATTCGTAGTGGATGAAAACGGGGATATAACAAATGCGAAAGCAATCGGTAACGAAGTAGGCAATGGGCTTGACCAGGAAGCTGTAAGGGTAATTTCAAATATGCCGAAATGGAATCCGGGTAAAGTAAAAGGCAAGAATGTAAAAACAAGATTGGTATTGCCTGTCACTTATAAAATTGAAGAATAAAATTACAGTTTACTTCTAAAAGATAAATGCCCCGAAATTCGGGGCATTTCTATAAAAAAAGAAAGCCTCCGGATGTCCGAAGGCCATTACAAGCAATGAGAAAACTATTCGCTGTAGGGGGAGGATTCGAACCTCCACGGGGCAGTTAGCAAAAGTGCAAAGTTTAGTGGTCAACCCTGGTCGGCCTTACCAATGGTAACGTCGGCTCTACACTTTGTTTGTGCTGTTATCCCCACCCTCGAGACAAGAGGGCATGTCTGCCAAAGGTTTCATCACCCCACAGTATTTGTATCCCGATAACTGTCGGGATGTTGTAAAGAACTGATAGAACAAAAATAAACTAATCACACCTTTTGTTCCAAATTTTCCAACAATTATTTTGAAATTATAGATATTATTCAAATATTTGTCTAGTAACTGAATTTTTTCAAAAAACCACACCCCAAAATGGCTGCTAAATTGAATCTTGACAAACTCGATCTTCAAATCATTCATCACATGATGGAAGATGCGCAAATTTCTTATGCTGATCTCGGCAAAAAACTTTTTGTTTCAGGCGGCACTATTCATGTGCGCATCAAAAAACTGCAGGAGGCCGGTATTGTTAAAGGTACAAAACTCAATGTAGACCTCAAGCAACTGGGTCATGATGTGATTGCCTTTATCGGAATCTATCTTGAAAAAAGTTCGTTATATGATTCCGTTGAAAAGGAACTGCAAAAAATTCCGGAGATAGTTAGACTTAATTACACCACCGGGAATTACAGCATGTTTGCTGAAGTGGTTTGCAAGGATATCAATCAACTAAGGAGTGTGTTGCACGACCAGCTGCAAAAAATAAAGGGTATTGAACGTACCGAAACATTTATTTCACTTGAAGAAAGTTTTAGCCGGAATGCAAGAGTTTTGAATTAGAATTTTTATGTTACCAGCGTTACTACTACTATCAGCGTCCGTTGTGTCACTCACTTGTGCATTCCGTAATTCTATTCGACAAATTTTGAAATTTCAATTTCGGGGCTCCCCAATCATTTATACGCCTCGCTCACCACTCATTACTCACACTACATGAGTCATTCCAAATTTTATTCATCCTTATTACTGCTAATTGTTCTGAATGTGATCATTAAGCCTTTTTGGATCTTTGGAATTGACAGACAAGTACAAAATATAACCGGCGCTGCTGAGTATGGAACTTATTTTTCTTTATTAAATCTTTCTATTGTTTTTGGATTTCTTCTTGATTGGGGACTCACAAATTATATCAATCGTGGGCTGGCAGCAAAAAAAATGGAATTGCAGGAACAACTAGGTACATTTTTGTTGTTAAAAATCGTTTTTGCTATTGCATATGCCTTACTTGTTGTAGCTGCGGCAGCTTTAGCTGGAGTAAAGCGCTGGAACATTTTAGCAGGGGTTATACTCATCCAGTTTCTTACATTTTTATTTCTTTTTTTTAGAAATGTGGTTACCGCCAATCAATGGTTTAAAATAGATGCATGGTTATCTGTGCTTGACAAATCATTGATGATACTGCTCTGCGGTTCTTTTATTTTTTTGCCGGCGATCTTTGGAGTGATCGATATCGAAAAATTTCTGTTCTCACAAATTGTCTCAACTTCTCTTGCTATTATTATTGTGATCATCATTCTTTATTCAAAAGGTATCGTCTTTAAAAAACCTGATCTTAGTTTTTTTGATCGTTCGGTTATTGGATCTATTGTTCCTTTTGCTTTAACTGTTTTTTTGATGTCCGTGCATGTTCGAGCAGATGGTTTTTTGTTGGAAAGAATACATCCAAATGGTGCACACGAAGCCGGCATCTATGCAACCGCATACCGGCTGCTTGATGCATCCAACATGATCGGCTTTTTGATCTCCTCCTTCTTTTTGCCCTTTATCGCAAGGCTTTGGTCAGAAGGACAACCATTGCAACAAACCATATTGCAAACACGTCATTTGCAGGTGATGTTTTCAGTAATGATCACTTCTGTATCCATCTTGTTGGCCGGCTGGCTTCAAAAAATTCTTTATCACCGCTATGATGCATATAGCGTACAGATATTGCAATGGGGCCTGCCTGCGCTGATTGGATATTCGTTTGTCCAGGTTTACGGTACGGTTATGACAGCCACGGGAAGAATTACTTCATTTGTTTATTTAAATCTTGTAGCTGTAGTAATCAATATAACGTTGAATCTTTTTTTAATTCCGCGAAAAGGAGCTTTTGGTTGTTGCATCTCCGCCATTTGCAGCCAAAGTTTTCTCGCTATTTCAACAATGATCTTTGTGCACAATAAATTGAAAATATCAATAGATAGCCGCTCATTAATCTTGTATTTGTTCAACGGTTTGATCATTGGTGCGACGTTATATTTTTTATCAGGAACAACCATGAATACATGGCTTATGCTTTTCATTGCTGCTGCAATCACATTCATGTTGACAACAGCCACTAAATTGATCTCATTAAATAGCTGGCTGAGCTTTCTAAAAAAACAATAGCTTCATTTCAAAAAATATCAATGCCCAATTTATTTGATGTTATATGGCATTGCTGTAAATTTTTTAAGCTACGTTATTGAAACGGATAAAGTAGGCAGTTTGTTCTTTCTCTGTCTTGTAGTACTTATAGCAATAGATCTAAAACGAAATAAACATCTGCGCCCGGAAGCAGGCAATCGACAACTATAAATATTTCTTCAGCTCTTCAACTAATTCCGTTTTTGTGATAGGAATTCCCATGATCTTATTGTATCCAATCGCATCTATAAAATAAACATCACGAATGATTTTGATAAGCTGCCCGTTATTGATCTCAGGTATTATAACCTTTTCAAAATTCTTCAATATATCTCCAAGATTTTTTGGAAATGGCCGCATATAACGTAAATGTGCATGAGCGATCGAATGACCTTCTGCTAATAATTCTGATACTGCCGTCTTTATTGCTCCATACGTAGAGCCCCAGCCAAGCACCAATATCTTTCCTTTTGATGGACCATTATCAATTTTCTGCTCCGGAATATAATCGGCAATTTTATCTACTTTTTCCTGGCGAATTTTTACCATCAATTGATGATTGTCCGGATCATAACTCACATTTCCTGTAATATTTTCTTTTTCCAAACCACCGATGCGATGTTCCAATCCCGGCGTTCCTGGTATTGCCCATGGACGAACTAATTTTTCATCGCGCAAATAAGGCTGCAGTTTCTCTTCACCATGTCCTAATTCAGTTTTGAAATTTACATGTATCGGGGCTAATTGATCTTCCGTTGGAAATTTCCAGGGCTCAGCACCATTTGCAATATATCCATCACTTAAAAAGATCACCGGTGTCATATGCTGCACGGAAATTCTAACAGCTTCATAAATGGTGTCAAAGCAATCGGCCGGCGTTGAAGCAGAAATTACGGGCATAGGGCACTCACCATTCCTTCCGTAATATGCCTGTAGCAGATCACTTTGTTCTGTCTTTGTAGGTAATCCTGTTGATGGACCTCCACGCTGAATATCACAAATGATCAACGGTATTTCAAGCATTACTGCAAGCCCCATTGCTTCTGCTTTTAATGCCATGCCTGGACCCGAAGTAGTAGTAACTCCCAATTGACCTCCATAAGCGGCACCTATTGCAGAAGTAATAGCTGCAATTTCATCCTCCGCCTGGAAAGTTTTTACCCCAAAATTTTTATGTCTTGCCAGCTCATGTAAAATATCGGAGGCAGGTGTAATGGGATAAGAACCGAGAAACAATGGCAACCCACTTTTTTGCGAAGCGGCAATTAATCCATAAGCCACAGCCTGGTTACCCATAATGGAGCGGTAAGTACCGCTTTCCATTTTTGCTTTATCAACCTTATAGGTGGTTGTAAAAGTTTCTGTAGTATCTCCATAATTATAACCGGCCTGTAATGCTTTTAAATTACTATTCAGTATTTCATCCTTTTTTCCAAACTTGTCTTTCAAAAATTGCGTCGTGCTTTCCATATCACGGTTGTACATCCAATACAAGAACCCCAGCACGAACATATTTTTTGCCCTGTCTTTTTCTTTTGTACCCATCACGAATTCCTTCAGAGCTTCACGGGTCAATTTCGTAACGTCGATCCTTATAACTTCATAGTTATCCAGGCTACTATCTTCTAAAGGGTTTACTCCATCAGCATAATTTGCAAGACGCAAATTTTTTGAATCAAATCCGTCAGTGTTGGCAATAATCTTTCCGCCTTTCTTTAATTGCTTCAAATTTGTTTTCAATGCAGCGGCATTCATTGCTACAAGCACATCACAAAGATCACCGGGCGTAAAGACCGGATTGCTTGAAAATCGTAACTGGTAACCACTCACGCCGGGCAGCGTTCCTTGTGGCGCACGGATCTCAGCAGGAAAATCAGGGAATGTAGCCAAGTCAATTCCTAACAGTGCCGTATTGTTGGTAAACTGGCTGCCGGTCAATTGCATGCCATCTCCACTATCGCCGGCAAATTTTATTACGACATCATTGAGTACTTCTTGTTTGCGGATCATTATTAAAAAAGATTAATCAGCGAATTTAATTAAGTTGAATGATTTATGTTTCCGGCTTTAGTAATTCTATTGATCGCCTGTTGCGTCGCACACTTGTACAGCTTGTTCCGCATCAGCGGGATTCAAGAATTCTACTCATCTATTTTTAAGAATTGCAATTTCCCAATTTAAAAATTCCACTTTCTCCAATTCCATTACTCTCTTCCATCAAGAAGGTTTCCCAAACCTCCTAATATGCTTCCTTCTTCTTTACGATGATAAGTTCCGTATTCAAGAATTCTTCCGGCGAGGCGACTGATAGGCAACGACTGTATCCAAACTTTACCCGGTCCGCGAAGGATAGCAAAAAATAAACCTTCACCCCCAAACATCCAGTTACGAACACCACGAACAAATTCTATATCAAAATCAACATCACCTGTATAAGCAACCACACAACCTGTATCTACTTTTAAAATTTCACCGGCTCTCAATTCTTTTTCTATCACATAGCCACCCGCATGCACAAAAGCCATTCCATCACCTTCTATCCTTTCCATAATAAAGCCCTCACCGCCAAAAATGCCGGTGCCCAATCTTTTTTGAAATTCAATACCGATGCTTACACCTTTAGCAGCGCATAAGAAAGCATCTTTTTGTGCAATGATCCTTCCACCCAGCTGTTGCAGATCAAGAGGAATGATTTTTCCTGTATAGGGAGCTGCAAAAGAAATTCGCCTCTTTCCTTGTCCCACATTGGTAAAAGCAGTCATAAATAAGCTTTCACCTACCAATACTCTTTTACCTGCAGAAAATAGTTTTCCAAGCAATCCTCCCTGTTGCTGCTGGCTTCCATCACCAAAAATGGTTTGCATTTGAATGCCATCATCCATCATCATCATCGCACCACTTTCTGCGATAGCGGTTTCGTTGGGGTCAAGTTCTACTTCCACAAATTGTAATTCTTCTCCATAGATCTTATAATCTATTTCATGATTGGTTCTTGTTCCGTAACTCATTTTTAAAAGTTTTGCCTAAGATAAAAAAGATTTTCCCGGTTAACTCTTATGAAATTGATAAAGCTTAAACCTAAATGCGGAGACAATTTGGAATGATTATATTTTAGGATTGTAAGACGTAAGAGTTTCCTACTCTATAAATAATGCCTTGGATTTACAACGTATTATTTATAGATGATCGGATTAAAATATAGGAGTAGTTTTTAAATAAAGAACGTCCCGATTTAGATCGGGACGCTTTCGAATTCTCCCGCAAAAAGCAGTCATCTCAGCGGGCTAAAACCAACTATTACAACATGAATAACATGCCCGGGTAATGGGCAGAGCGGGTACGTTACCTCACAAGCAAAATTCATTTAAGTATAAGACAATCGTTTGTCTTTCGTTGCTGCATGATGAAAAAATTTTTTTCGGAAATAAAAAAGCGGCCGAAGCCGCTTTAAAAGATCATTTTACTATTTAAACTGTTTTCACTACTGAAGGAATGTGTTTCAGTTTTCCCATCCAAACGGGCTTGCCTTGAATTCTTCTCACGAGGAACATAATGCCAACAAATATGAAGAAGACGGGACCCAGGAAGCCAAAAATTGCTATCCACTTGGTTCCATAAAATTGACGCATAGGTCTTCTCAGGCGTTGAGAAATAACATACATGCTTGGTACCATCAACAATGTCATGAAGAATGCGAATGCCAATCCAAAAATGATTGTCCATGACAGAGGTCCCCAGAAAACTACGCTGTCGCCCCCGAAAAATATCTTCGGCTCAAAATGCTGGAACAGCGAAACCCAATTGATATTAAATCCTACAGCTAACGGCAAAAGACCAAGAATGGTAGCCAAAGCGGTAAGCATTACGGGGATAATACGGATCTTTCCGGCCTGCACCACAGCATCACGCATGCGCATGCCACGACCACGCAATTCATCTGTGAACTCTATTAACAGAATAGCATTTTTTACCACAATACCGGCTAAACCAACAATACCTACCATCACCATGATCAATGGCATGGCCATGCCTGTAATGGCAAATCCAAGGAACACGCCGATGATACTGAAGAAAATTTCCGTTAACACAATAAATGGCTTGCTTAATGAATCAAACTGCAATACAAGAATGCCGAAGATCATTCCAAGAGCCATGATCAAAGCGGTCAATAAGAAGCTGAGTGACTCTGCCTGGTCCTCTTGTTGTCCGGTTTGGCGAATGGTGACCGTGTCGGGCTTTCCCTTAAATGAAGCAACAGCCTTTGCAACATCCCGATTTACGCGGTTGGGGTCTTCATTTTGAGATGTAAGATTAGAATAAATAGAAATTACTCTTTTCAGATTCTTTCTTTTTACTCCGCCCAGAGTATTGTTATAATCAAACTTTACAACCGCACTGATAGGAACCTGTCTTACTTGCCCTGTATTAAAATCACGATAAGTGATCTTCATGTTTTGCAGATCGCTGAGATTATTTCTTAACTGATCTGTATAGCGAATCTGAATTTTATATTCGTCTTCCCCCACTCTTAATTTGCTTGCTTCACGACCGAATAAAGCCGTACGCAATTCATAACCAATTTGCCCTGTACTTAATCCTTCACGTTGCGCTCTTTCCCTATCAATTGTCAATGCCAATTCAGGTTTGGTAACGTCTACATCCAGTTTAAGTTTTTCCACACCTTGTATATTTTTAGCATCCAGGTATTGCTTTAAGGCAACAGCAGTTTTTACTATCTCATCAAAATCGTCGCCCACCACTTCAACATTTACCGGCGCACCCGAAGCCGGTCCATTTTGCTGTTGTGCAATACTTACTTCGGCCCCGGGAATTTCTTTTATTTCATCGCGGAGCTTTTGAAGATATGGACCTGTGCTCTCACCATGTCTTTTTTCATACTCTACAAATGATATCTGGATCCTTCCTAAATTAGGCTGAGTACCTCTTTCGCCCATAAAAGGATCGGTAGCTCCTACAGCCACATTGGAAATGATAGATTCAACAATGGGATTATTGTTTCCTACAACTTTATATACTTTGTTTTCGAGTACATGTGTTATACTGTCTGTAGTTTCTGTTTTTGTACCAACCGGCATTTTTAGATATACATAAATAATGTTAGGATCTCCCTGCGGAAAGAAATCTGTTTTAATTCTTCCGCTAACAATGTTCATCATTAAAGCAAGGGTGGCTATAATGAATAATCCAAACACTGAGGCCAACAACCAACCGGGGCGTTTTCCTTTCAATGCCCATCGCAGCCCACGTTCATATCTATTCATTAAAGACGGTAATACTTTTTCCTGGAAACTATGGATCACATCACGAAGAACATAGCGGTTGAAAATTAAAAGTATCACTAACAGTAAGACTACATTTCCAAGACCATGCATTTGTCCTAAATGCAATAACAGTCCTAAGGCAATGAAAAACCAAAAAGTTTTTTTCTTGAAAATAGCAGACTTGGGTTCAGTACCCGGATAATGCTCAGGCTTCATAAATGAAACTGCAAATACCGGGTTGATAAGAAATGCCACGATCAATGAAGCTGTAAGCGTAAGAATGAGGACGGTTGGTAAATAGATCATGAATTTACCAATGATACCCGGCCAAAAAAGCAAAGGAAAGAATGGCGCCAGGGTTGTAACGGTACCGGATAAAACGGGCACGAACACTTCGCCTGCAGCCATTTTTGCGGCACGGTCGATCTTCATTCGTCCATTGCCAAAAATGCGGTGAGTATTTTCAATGACCACAATAGCATCATCCACAATAATTCCCAAACCAAATAACAATGCAAACAACACGATGAAGTTTAATGTTACATGCGTACCTACAATGATATCTGCCAGTGGCAAAAACATAAATGCCACAAACACACTCAAGGGAACACTTAATGCCACAAAGAATGCATTACTAACTCCCATAAAGAACATTAGCACCAACAGCACAAGAACAAATCCGATAATAATAGTATTGATAAGATCATTGAACGATGTTCTTGTTTGCACACTTTGATCACCGGTAACAATTACATTAAGATCTTTTGGCAGCTCATTCTTTTGCATATCGGCCACGATCTGTTTGACCTTATCTGAAGTGTTGATAAGATTTTCACCGGCACGTTTTACAATTTGAAGTGTAACGACATTTTTATTTGCGAGTCTTGAGTAACTTTCTTTTTCTTTAACGGTGTCTTTTATTTCAGCAATATCTCTCAGGTAAACAGGTGCGCCATAGATATTTTTAATCACCAGGTCGTGCATATCATAAGCCGTTTTGAATTGGCCCTTGACCTGGATGGTTGGCTGCATTTCACCGATCTTGATATTCCCAGCACTTATATCCCTGTTTTCATTAGAAATACCATTGGCAATATCATTAAATGTAATGCCGGCAGCTTCCATTCTTGATTTGTCAACATTGATCTGTATTTCTCTTTCCGGCGCTCCTACAATTTCTGCACGGTTTACTTCAGAAAGTTCTTCAAAGCGGTCCTGCATCTTTTCAGCATAATCCTTGAGTTTTGCAGCATCATAGTTACCGCTTACGTTCACATACATAATAGGAAAATCAGAAAAAGCCACTTCGATCACATCGGGTTGCGTGGTCAGGTCAGTAGGAAGATCTGTCTTTGATTTATCAACCGCGTCCTTCACTTTTTGCTTGGCATCTTCCACTTTTACATTTGCTTCAAATTCCACCAATATGCTGCTGTAATCCTGTATTGAAGTACTTTTAATATTGCGGATCTTGGCACCCGTTATCCCTTTGATCTGTTTTTCAATTGGCCGAGTTACCAATTGCTCCATGTCTTTTGGTGAAGTACCAGCGTATACAGTAGATACATATATCTGCGGGATCACAATATCAGGATATGATTCTTTTGGAAGCGATGTAAATATGCTTAGCCCCCACATGGTGATCACAATTGTAGCCACATAAGTAACTGTTCGATGATCGATCACCCAACTTGTAGGCTTAAACTGTTTGAATTTTTCTCTTATTTTTCCAAGTGCACTCATAAATTTTTTTTTGAGGGTTTTATTCCGGCCTTAACAACTCTTCAGAATTACTGGCTATTATCTATCATCCTTTAACTTGTGGTCACAACCTGTCCTTCATACAAACTTTGAAATCCTTCAGTGATTACCTGGTCACCAATGCTAAGTCCACCTTTTACTTCAATATTTTCACCATAGATCTCTCCAACCTGTACTGTTTTCTTTTTGGCTACCTTTTTTCCATTCTCCGTAGCGATCACATATACATACTTACCTTTTTCATCGGTTTGTAAAACTGTAAGCGGAACGACAATAGCATGAGGGTTTGAATAATCTTTTATTCTTACCTGCGCTACCTGGTTAATGTGAACGTTAGGATTGTAAGGGATCTTTGCTTCCGTAACAACCGAACGGCTATTTAACCCGATCGAGTGATTCATAAGTGAGATCGAGCTATTGAATTCAAGATTTTCATCAGGCAGTTTAACATTTACGGGTGTTCCCTGTTTTATTTTGCTCAAATAGTTTTCGGGAACTTCGGTAACTACTTTCAATGAAGATGTATTGACGATCATGATCTGCGGAATTGTACCTGCCATTCCAATAAATGTTTCGCCTACTTTTAAATTCAATTGCTCTACATATCCATTAACGTCAGCTCTCACATTTGTCATGTCCCATGCTGCAGTAGCTGTATTGATCTGATCCTTTAAACTGTTAACCGAATTTTCAGCATTTTTTAATTGTACTTCTGTACCTATACCCTGATCCCAAAGATTTTTTTGCCTCCGATAAATATCTTCCGCATACGACAACTGTGTTTTTAATCCCTGCAATTGTTTTTGCTGCACATCATCATCCAGCTTTGCGAGCAACTGTCCCTTTTTCACAAAGTCACCTTTCTTTATGTAGAGATTTCTCACTTGTCCTCCACCACCTCTCGGTGTTACATAAGAAATGTTGTCGGCATCAATATGTCCCTGCAGGTCAATAAAATGGTCAAAGGCCTGTTCACTGACCGCCGATACCGTTACCAATTTTCCCTTGCCAAGCGCAGACGAAGTATCTACTTTAGCAATTTCTTCTTCAAGGGCTTTTATATCGCCATCAATTTTATCCCTATCTGATTTTAATTTTTCCAGTTTTGTTTTTTTATCGGCAAGGCTTCCTTTTTCATCTTTGGAGCCGCTTCCGCAGGAAGAAAGTATCAGAACAAAAACTACCGAAGAAGCAATTTTGAAAACATCTTTCATATTGTTGTGTTTATTGGTCATGATTTCAATTGTTATTCTTTAAAATTTTCCGATGGCTTTTAAATAATCTACTTTGGCGATGATAGCATCATACATGGCGCTTACATAATTTGTCTGGGCTGTTCTGAGATCTGTTTCTGCATTGATGATCTCGATCTGGTCACCGGTTCCTGCCTCGTATTTTTTCTTTGTTTGATTGTATACATTTTCTGCCAGCTCCATATTTTGTTTTTGAAAATCAAGAGTAGTAATGGCAGTTTGAAAATTATTTCTTGCCGTTTCGATTTCATTTTGAATCTGGAGCTTCAGGTTCTCACGCTGGTTCACACTTTTTTGCAGGTCCAATTTTGCACTGGCAATTCTTGCATTCGTTTGAAAACCGTGAAAAATGGGAATATTCATGCTAAGAGTGAAAGCAGACGCAGGATACCATATTTTGTCGGGGTTATTTTTGAAATAAGTAAATTCATTTTGCTGCGCATTTTTATTATAGTATCCATTCAATCTTAAAGTGGGTATTTTACTTAACTTATATCTCTTGATATTGTATTCATTCAGCCTTATTCCCAATTCTGCATATTGATATTCCTTGCGATCAGTATAGTTAAATGCACTGCCATCCATTAAGCCTTCTCTTACCCTGTCATATGTAACTTCTTCAGTTAGCACTAAGGAATCTTTTATTGGCATTCCCATTAATAATTTCAAACCAAGAAACCCGTTATTTATTTGATTTAAGGCCTTCACCTTTTCGGATTGAACATTGGCCAATTGAACAGATATTCTATCTACATCCAATTTTTCTGCAAAGCCATTTTTATAGATCTCTTTTGTATCGTGCAATAATTTTTCAAGCCTTGCAATGTTGGCATCGAGTAATTGTATTTGTGTTCTGCTTGCAACAAGCTGGTAATAGATCTTATAGATATTTGCCCTGATTGTTTGTTCAGTTACTTCCGAATTCTTTACCGAAAAATCAATAGCCGTCTGCCTTGCCTGCAACCCAACAAATACCTGCCCATCAAATAAAAGCTGGTCAAGGGTAAGACCGCCAAGGGCATTATATTTTACTCCAAACTTTACAGGAATAAACGTGCCCGGCTGACCAACAAAATCACCAGGAATAAGACTTACAGGAATTTTTGCATTATAGGTAAACGAACCATTTCCATTGAGCTGCGGATATGCAGCAGAAGTAAGATCCCTGTTGGTTTGCTCCTGTAGTTGAATATCCAGCAACGCATTTTTTACCTGCACGTTATTCTTCATTCCATATTCAGCAGCTTGTTGGGCAGTGAACATATGAATAGCTGAATCCTGCGCCCGAACGAAAGCTGAGGCCATTATACCCAATGCCATCATCCCTATTTTCATTTTATATCCTGGTTTCATTAATAAAATTTTTTCGTTGTTGTTTATATTTCTGAATCAGCTTTTGACCTTTTACAGTAGCAAGTCCATAAAGAAAATGTTCCAAAATTTCCTCCTGTATGCTTATAAGATGCGTCCGGTTAGTTGGAAAAACTTCTGAATTAAAAGCCAGCATCATACTTTCTATCCGGAATCTTGTAAGAATATCTACATTGATCTCAGGCCTGTATAATTCTTCTTTTATTCCACGTTCCAGGTTTTGTTTTAACACCTGGTATAAAAACACATGCTTGTGATGCTGGATCTTTTTGTAGACAGATGTATGATATTTTTCCAATTCAAAAACCATCGAGGGATTCATGTTATTAAACATTTCTTCCATCATATCAAAAGCCTGGAAAACCTCGTGTATAGCGTTATTGGCTTTTTGCCTGCCATCAAGGCATTGTTTCCGGTTATTCTCTAAAAAAGAACTTAACACCGCATCTACCAATTCTTCCTTGTCAGTGTAGTACTGATACAATGTTTTCTTACTCATCCCCAACTGCGCTGCTATATCATCCATTGAAACCGACCGCACACCATAGCGCATAAATAATTCATGCGCCTTTTCTGTAATTCTTTCTTTTGCCATAAGGACTGCAAAACTATGGAAACTTTTTTCGTAACCAAAGTTTCCGCCGCTTTTTTTACCGGTCCTAACAAAAATTTCATCTTATAGTTGCCATTTTTTGCTAAGCTGCCTTTAGACTATTTTTGAAAAATGAACCCGGAAAAAAAAGGATTTCATCTTGAGCCGTTCAGGTGGAAAAGTGTTATTAAATATCTCTTACAAGGACTGCTGGTCATTGCTCCTATCGCTGTAACGCTATACACTATTTACTGGATCGTTTCGACCGTTGATAACTGGTTGCCCATTTTTCGTCAGCCGGTTAAGGATTTTGATGGCCACGTGATTGGTTATGAAGTAAAAAACTACGGCTTAGGATTTGTGATCGTTATTGTTTCAATTATTCTTATCGGTTATCTCAGTTCCTTTTTCATTCAATCGAGAATATTTAGTTTGTTTGATAAATGGCTGGAAAAAACACCCGGCGTAAAATATATTTATTCATCAGTGCGGGATTTTTTTGAAGCATTTGCCGGTGAAAAAAAGAAATTTGATAAACCTGTACTTGCTAACGTAGATGATACGGATGTGTGGCGAATTGGTTTCATCACGCAAAAAGATATGGCAAATTGGGGTTTGAAAAACCATATGGCGGTGTATATACCAATGGCTTATTCCATAGCCGGTAATGTTTATATTTTACCCTCAAATCGGGTAAAACCAATTACAAGTATTACAAGTTCGGATGCCATGAAGTTTGCGATCAGTGGTGGTGTAACGCATGTGGATGAAGATAATATTCCTGAAAAACAAGAACAACTCACACCTACAATTGATATTGCTTGAAAAAACTGCTGCTTGTTTTAGTTATTCTTCTTTTGCATTTCAAAAGTTTCTGTTGGGGTTTTTTTGCGCATAAAAAAATAAACAACTACGCTGTATTTCTTTTACCACCTCAAATGCTTGCTCTCTATAAAACGCATATTGATTTTTTAACTGAGCATGCTGTTGATCCTGATATGAGAAGATATGCGATAGCTGAAGAAGGCGCACGACATTATATTGATGTCGACCACTACGGTAAATATCCGTTTGATTCCTTGCCAAGGAAATGGAACGATGCAGTTGCAAAATTTTCTGAAGATAGTGTACAGGAATATGGCATAGTTCCCTGGTGGGTTCAAACAATGTTGCGTCGCTTAACAGATGCTTTTAAAGAAAAAAACCAGGCGAGAATTTTGAAACTATCTGCTGAGATCGGGCATTATGTCGCCGATGCACATGTGCCATTGCATGCAAGCAGTAACCATAATGGTCAGTACACCAATCAACAAGGTATTCATGGATTTTGGGAAAGTCGTGTGCCTGAATTATTGGCAGATAAGGAATGGGATTTTTTTATTGGTAAAGCTGAGTATATAAAAGATCCCGGCAATTTTATTTGGCAACGGGTCCTCGAAAGTGCAGAGGCAGCGGATACAGTTTTAAAATATGAAAAAGAATTATCGCAACAATTCCCTGCAGATCAAAAATTTTCTTTTGAGAATAGGAATGGTGTTATACTCCGTCAATATTCATCCGCTTTCACAAAGGCGTATGATACGAAATTAAAAGGCATGGTGGAAAGAAGAATGAGAATGGCTATTTATGCTGTAGCTTCTTTTTGGTATACAGCCTGGGTTAATGCAGGTGAGCCTGATCTTGCTAAACTTTCCAATAAAGATTTTTCCGCTGAGGATTTAAAAGAATTTGAAAACTTAAATAGCAGCTGGAAAAATAGTAAGATTAAAGGAAGAGAACATGAAACCCCCAACCCCTAAAAGGGAGTTTTAAATATCTTTGCTGCAAATTTTTTTTCAATCAATATGAATCAATGAATAGTAAGCAAACGATCAATCTAAGTACCACCCTTAGGGAGGCGGGAGGTGTCATTCATAACTTTAATTCAGGTCCTTCTATTCTTCCAAAAGAAGTGTTTGAAAAGGCGAGTCAGGCAATAATCGATTTTAATAATAGCGGATTATCCATTCTTGAAATTGGTCACCGCACTTCATTGTTCCAGGAGGTGATCGATGAAGCAAGAGTATTGGTGAAAGAACTAATGAATCTTAGCAATGATCATGAAGTGTTGTTTTTGCACGGGGGTGCCACTACTCAATTCATGCAAGTGCCGATGAACATGCTAAATGAAAACGATTGGGCCTCATATACTGAAACTGGCACCTGGGGCAACAAGGCAATTAAAGAAGCAAAATTTTTTGGACATGTAGAAATTGCCGGTTCTTCTAAAGAAAATAATTATACCACCATTCCAAAAGAGCTTTCTGTATCTCCAACCGCTGCTTATTTGCATATAACAACAAATGAAACGATTGCGGGAACGCAATGGCATCATATTCCTTATGATTGTGGTGTACCATTGGTGGCTGATATGAGCAGTGACATTTTGAGCCGTGCTGTTGATTTCAACAAGTTTGACATTATATATGCCGGTGCACAAAAAAATATGGGGGCAGCAGGAGTTAATCTTGTTGTAGTAAATAAAAATATTTTGGGAAGAGTAACAAAACCAATCCCCACCATTCTTGATTACCGGGTACATATTAAAGAAGGCAGCATGCTAAATACGCCACCGGTATTTGCTGTGTATGTGGCGATGCTTACACTTCGTTGGTTAAAAGAACAAGGTGGAGTATCTGTGCTGGAACAAAGAAATATTGAGAAGGCAAATTTATTTTATAACACTCTCGACAGTCTGCCAATATTCAAAGGGGTAGTGGCAAAAGAAGACAGAAGCTTGATGAACGCAACTTTTGTCATCGATGATATAGGGTTAGAAAAAGAATTTTTAGAACTCTGTAAACGTGAGGGCATGGTAGGGGTGAAAGGTCATCGAAGCGTGGGTGGTTTTCGGGTCTCCATGTACAATGCATTGCCACTTGAAAGTGTAATAGCAATTACAGACCTCATGAAGGAATTTGCACAACAAAAAGGATAATTTCAATAAATCGTTTAATGGCAATTATTAAACCCTTTAAGGCTCTTCGTCCAAAACCTGGGCTGGCGAAACAAGTTGCTTCTCCTCCCTATGATGTTTTAAATAGTGAAGAGGCAAGAATAGCCGCAAAGAATAACCCTGATTCTTTTTTGCATGTTACCAAATCGGAGATCGATCTGCCCGCAAATGTTGATATTCATAGCATGGCTGTTTATGAAAAAGCAAAAGAAAATCTTCAGCAGTTTATTCATAGTGGTATTTTATTTTCAGAAGAGAAACCTTGCTATTACATCTATCAGTTAGTAATGAATGGGAGAAGTCAAACGGGATTGGTTTGTGTTTCATCTGTAGAAGATTATTTTAATGATGTTATTAAGAAACATGAATTCACAAGGCCGGAAAAAGAAAAGGACAGAATAGATCACATGCGAACTATTGAAGCGCAGACGGGAAACGTTTTTCTTGCTTGCCGCGATGTGGCTGATCTGAATAATTTGATTGATGAATGGAAAAGATCTCATTCACCGGTTTATGATTTTCTAGCAAGTGATAATATTCATCATACAATATGGATAGTTAATGAAGATGAAACGATCAATTCTATTACTGAACTATTTAAAACAAAAGTTCCCAACACCTATATAGCCGATGGTCATCATCGTGCAGCATCAGCAGCGAAAGTGAGTCAGCAGCTAAAGAGTGATAATGCGAAATATTTTTTGACAACGATTTTTCCGGCCAGCGAATTAAAAATTCTTGATTACAATCGTGTTATTAAAGATCTTAACGGATCAACCAATGAAGAATTTTTAAAGAATCTTGATGCGGATTTTATAGTTGAAAAAAAAGATTCAGCTCTTTCACCAAAAGAATTGCACCAATTCGGCATGTATCTCGATGGTCAATGGTATAGTTTGAATTCAAAAGAAGGTACATACATAAACGATCCGATTGGTGTTTTAGATGTGAGCATTCTGTCAAGAAATGTTCTTGATAAACTACTTGGTATAAAAGATCAGCGAACAGATAAGCGAATTGATTTTGTTGGCGGCATTCGTGGATTAAGCGAATTAGAAAAAAGAGTGAACAGCGGAGAAATGAAACTGGCATTTAGCTTATATCCCGTAAGTATTCAGCAGTTATTTGATATTGCCGACAGTGGAAATGTAATGCCACCTAAAAGCACATGGTTCGAACCAAAATTGCGGGATGGATTGCTTACGCATCTTATTAATTAGCTGCTTGAAAATTGTTAATTTGAATGGGCTATTATTTAATGGAAATTGTTTGTCTTAATTTGCATACATGAAAAAACAACTTCTTCTTTTTTGTGGTCTTGTTTTCGCAGGTCTTGTAACAACAGCTCAAACAGATGATCCGAAGACTTTGTATGAAAATGCAAAGGCATTTATGCGTAGCGGAGATTTCGACAACGCTATTGTTATTCTCAATCGTGCTTTGCAGGTGGATAAAAATAATATTGACATGCAAAAAGATCTTGCGATGTCATACTATTATAAAAGAGATTACGAAAAAGCATTGGGACAGGTAAAAATATTGATTGATCGTCCGGATGCAGATGTGGTAAGTTACCAGATCGCCGGCAATGTGTATAAAGCATTGGAAGAAGTAAAAGATTGCGAAAAAGTGTATAAGGCTGGATTAAAGAAATTTCCAAGCAGTGGACCACTGTACAGCGAATATGGAGAATTGCTTTGGGAAAAGAAAGATTTCTCAGCCATTGACCAATGGGAAAAAGGAATAAAGATCGATCCGGCTTACTCGGGTAATTATTATAATGCCGCACGTTATTATTTCTTTACAAAAGATAAAGTATGGAGCCTTATCTACGGTGAAATATTCGTGAACATGGAAAGCCTGAGCGATCGGGGAACAGCAATGAAACAATTGTTATTAGATGGATATAAACAGAAATTATTTGGAGATGCAAACCTCATGGCAGGCCCGGATAAAAATAAAAATGAATTCTCGAAAGCGTATTTGGACTGCATGAACAAACAATCTTCTTTATTAAGTCGCGGTGTAACCACAGAAACTCTCACTATGATTCGTAGCCGGTTTATTTTAGAATGGTTTGATAAATATGCTTCAAGATTTCCCTATAAATTATTCGATTATCAGCGACAATTATTACAGGAAGGGCTTTTTGCCGCTTATAACCAATGGTTATTTGGTACGGTAGAAAATTTAGCTGCTTACGATACCTGGACCAAAGCTCATGATGAAGAATACAAGAATTTTACAGCCTTTCAAAAAACAAGAGTGTTTAAAATGCCTGCGGGACAGTACTACCAGGATAAATAAGAATTAACTCTCATTTAGTTTAGGAAATATCGGTAAAGGAAGCAGTGTCCGTGTTTAACAAAAGCCTGTTTTCTTTTTGTTTTTCTTTTTAATTAATTTGTTTGTTGATAAGGCTTATTTACCAGCTCAAAACAACGTTGCCATATGAACGAGCCACAACGATTATTTGATTGTGTTCAATTGCACTTGCAAAATGCTCCGCTTGAAGTAATGCTTGCCAGCAAAGAAGCTGGTCAATGGAAAACATATAGCACAAAGCAAATGGCAAAAATTGTGGATGATCTTAGTGCGGGATTACTCGGCATGGGCATTCATCCAAATGACATGACTGTGGGTGGTCGGGATAAAGTCGCTATTCTTTGCAAAAACCGCCCCGAGTGGGTAATGCTTGACCTGGCTGTACAACAAATTGGCGCCCTGCTCATACCCGTTTATCCCACCATTAATGTAAATGAGCTGGAGTTCATATTCAATGATGCGCAGGTAAAAATTGCTTTTGTAAATGATGAAGATACTTTTCATAAAGTAGTAAGCATTAAAGATCGTGTGCCTTCACTAAAAGAGATATTTACTTTTGAACATGTGATCAATGCACGCCATTGGAAAGAAGTATTGGCACAAAGCACTCCTGAATTAATTACACAGATAAAACCTATTTCAGATAAAATAGATAATAAAGATGCAGCCACTATTATCTACACATCAGGAACTACGGGTACGCCAAAAGGTGTAATGCTTAGTCACAACAATATTCTTTCGAACGTGATGGCTTGCTTGCCCTGTTTCCCCTCTGTAAGTGAAAGAGCTTTAAGTTTTTTACCGCTCAATCACATTTTTGAAAGAATGGTTACATACTTATATCTGTTCAAAGGAACATCCATTTATTATGCGGAAAGTTTTGACACGATCGCTGAGAATTTGCGGGAAGTAAAACCAAATATGTTTACTACTGTACCCCGCTTGCTTGAAAAAGTGTATGACCGCATCATGCAAAAAGGAAGTGAATTGACAGGCATAAAGAAAAAATTATTTTTTTGGGCTCATGGGTTGGCTGAAAAATTTGAACTGAATAAAAACCAGGGCATGTGGTACAACATGCAATTGTCACTCGCCAACAAGCTTATATTCAATAAATGGCGGGAAGGTTTAGGAAACAATATTAGATGCATTGTAACAGGAGGTGCTGCTTGCCAGGTAAGATTGATAAAGATCTTTACGGCTGCACGCATTGCTGTAATGGAAGGATATGGTCTTACAGAAACTTCACCGGTTATAGCAGTAAATCGTTACCAGGAAGAACAAAGAATGGTGGGTACAGTAGGACCAATCATCGATGGTGTAGAAGTAAAGATCGCAGAGGATGGAGAAATTCTTTGTAAGGGTCCGAATATTATGATGGGCTATTACAAGCGGCCTGATCTTACAACAGAAGCAGTAACGGATGGATGGTTTCATACGGGGGATATCGGAGCTCTGGTAGAAAATCCTCAGGTTCACAAAAAATTTTTGAAAATAACGGACCGGAAAAAAGAACTATTCAAAACAAGTGGTGGAAAATATGTAGCGCCGCTACCGGTTGAAAATAAATTAAAAGAGTCTCCATTTATAGAACAGGTAATTGTGGTCGGTCCCGAAAGAAAATTTGTTGGGGCTTTAATCGTTCCTTCATTTTCCAATCTTCGTGATTGGTGCAGGCAAAATGGAATTTCCGATAGCACGAATGAAAAATTGATTAGTAACCCCAGGGTGATAGAATTATTTAAGGATCTTGTTGAAAGTTTTAATAAGTATTTTAATCATGTAGAGCAGGTGAAAAAATTTGAATTGTTGCCAAATGAATGGAGTATCGATACAGGCGAGATGACTCCCAAACTTTCACTGAAACGCAAGGTCATCATGGAAAAATATAAGGACGCTATCGAAAGGATTTACAACTAAACTGGTGAAACTAATTTGATCTTACAAAGCGTAGCAAGATCACAATGAAAGCCATCACCAGCAAAATGTGAATGAAACTGGAAACTGCAAGAAAGAAAAATCCTATTACCCATCCGACAATGAAGATGGCGGCTATGATGTAAAGCACATTACCCATTTCTAAAAAATTAACTATGGCTTTTCGACGGGATCCTGTAGCCTAAAGTAAAATGGGGAAAAAATTCTACAATTATTAGGCTATCAATTTACCAGTTTTTCTATTGCCTGCAAAATGGTCTCACGGGTAAACGGTTTTCCGATAAACTGGTCAACTCCCAGGGTATAAGCCATGTCTTTATCCCTGGAAGTGTCATGAGCGGTTATCATCACGATCTTGACATTGGGATTTAGTTTTTTTATTTCTTCTATGAAATTGATCCCAAAACCATCTGGCAAATGATTATCAAGAAAGACGATGGAATGGATGTTTTCCTTTAATACACGCTTGGCTTCAGTTAACGAATTAACGTAACTGGCTTGTAAGTTCTTGTGTTTTAGAATACTACTAAGTAAAAAACATACATCCATTTCATCATCTACTATCAACGCTTTTATATGTTCCTGTATGGCGCTTCTCATTATCTCTTTCCAATAGAATAATTAAAATTCAAAACAACCTTTAAACAATTATATTACCAAACTTTAGCGGGTAAAAAAACATTTATAAATAAAAAAATTCATTTATCTGGGATTTTAAAAAGAACGGCAAGGAAATTGAAATAAGTGACGTCAAAAAACTAAATCTATTTATTAGCTACTTCTACTCAATCCCTTTTATTAATTTCATATAAATAAGTGCAAAGCTTATGAAGAAAAGAGTTTTAATTATTGACGATGACATGGATATGTGCACGTTGCTATCCAGATTTTTAACCAGGAGTGGTTACGAAACAGACGTAGCGTATTCAGGTCAGAAGGGAATAGCAAAATTCGAGGAAGAAACTTTTGATGTAGTACTGTGCGATTACAGGCTGGGAAATATGGACGGTAAAGAAGTTTTATTGGCGGTAAAGAAAATTAAGCCTGATACCATTGTATTGATCATCACTGGATATTCTGATATCAAGATTGCTATTGATGTTATTAAGCAAGGCGCTTTTGATTATATAACGAAACCACTCATTCCGGACGAAGTACTTAGCGTTCTTAATAAGGCGCTAAGCCAAAGTGATGACGCACCTGCAAAAACAAATACATCAAAAGGAAAAGCTGGTCAAAGCAAAACGCCCAAACAGGATTTTTTAGTTGGCGAGGCTCCGGCAACGAAAGATCTCTATCGTCAAATTGAAATAGTTGCTCCCACTAATTACAGCATTATATTATATGGAGAAAGCGGCACAGGTAAAGAAGTTATCGCAAAAACAATTCACCAATTGAGTAGTCGGAAGGATAAGCCATTTGTAGCTATGGATTGTGGTACGCTTTCAAAAGAACTCGCAGGCAGTGAATTGTTTGGACATGTAAAAGGCGCTTTTACCGGAGCATTGGCTGACAAGGAAGGTCATTTTGAATTAGCAAATGGTGGCACATTGTTCCTGGATGAGGTCGGTAATCTGTCTATTGATATCCAGGCGGCGCTGTTGAGAGTGATACAGGAAAGAAAATTCAAAAGAGTAGGTGGTAACAAGGAAATGGATGTCGATGTGCGCATTATCGTGGCATCTAACGAAAATTTGCAGGAAGCTTATCAAAAAGGAAAGTTCAGGGAAGATCTTTATCACCGCTTCAATGAGTTTTCTATAAATCTTCCTCCTTTGCGTAATCGCAAACCGGATATTGCTGCTTTTGCTGATTTCTTCTTACAAAAAACAAATGAGGAGCTTGACAAAAACGTTACTGGATTTGAGCCGCATGTAATTGAAATGTTTTTGAACTACAGCTGGCCGGGTAATTTAAGAGAGTTTAGAAATGTAGTTCGCCGTGCGGTGCTTCTAACACCAGGTGATCAGATCACTGAAAAAACGTTGCCTTGGGAGATAACAAATGTAAATCCTTTAACAGCTACTCCCGAACCTGCTCAGAGTAAAGAACAAGCAGCAGCCACAACAACCATAACGCTAAAAAAAGACATTGGTTTGAAAGGCGCTGCGAGTAAGGCTGAGTATGAAACGATCATGAGTGTTCTTAAAGAAGTAAAGTTCAATAAGAAAAAAGCAGCAGAAGTTTTGAATATTGACAGGAAGACACTCTACAACAAACTCAAGAGTTACGAAGAATTTTTTGAGCAATAAGATTGTTCGATGAATCAATATGATAAAGCCCCAAACGGGGCTTTATTTTTTTTACTTTTTGCTGGATGATTTTTTTGATCCTGATTTTTTGGAAACCGATTTTTTTCTTCCACTGCTCTTTGATGATGATTTCTTTTTAGGAACCTTTGCACCACTTTTTCGTGCTTCCGAAAGACCGATTGCAATAGCTTGTTTACGACTCTTTACTGTTTTTCCGCTTCTTCCGCTTTTTAATGTGCCTTTCTTTTTTTCATGCATGGCTTTCTTTACTTTCTTCTGTGCTCCTTTTGAATATTTTGCCATAATTAAATTTTATCTGTGTAAATAAATTATTATGCCAAGGGGATTTAATTAAGCGAACGCTTCGTGGCATAGTTTTTCCTCATATAATATTTAATGAAGGGCAGAAAGAAATTTTCAATTTGATTTTTTGTCGGCGTAGTTAAAAAAATAAGTATATTTTTTACAAAGACAAATCTTTGAGAATTTTTTTCTACATATTTATTATCATTCGTTATAAAAAAACTTTTTATGGAAAGAAACGAAAGAACAATTGAAGTGCTTAATGACCTGATCAGAATTAACAATGATCGAATTGAAGGTTATGAAAAAGCAATAAAAAACACTGATGAAACGAATGCTGATCTTCGGGCTGTTTTCAACCGCATGGCGCAGGAGAGTCGCAAATACCAAAGTGAATTGACTACCCATGTACAAAGATTAGGTGGTGATCCTGCATCGGGAACAACAGCTTCCGGAAAGATCTACAGGGTTTGGATGGATGTCAAATCAGGTTTTAGTGGGGCAGAAAGAAAATCTGTTTTGGAACAATGTGAATACGGTGAAGATGCAGCACAAAAAGCGTATGAAAAAGCTTTGGACACAGATAATGAACTGCCGGCTGATATTCGTTCATTGATTCAGGAAGAAAAAAGCAGTTTAAGAAAATCACACGATACAATTAAAAATTATCGTGACACTGAAAGAGCTGCAAATAGATAGTTCTTTTTAAATAAACACAAATAAATGGCCGGCTTATTGCCGGCCATAACTATAAAAATATTTTTATGATAAACACAAGCAACCCCGATGATATGAAAACACTTGCTGCCTGTCTTAATAAAATTGCTAAGGAAGGCTACACAGAAAACTTTAAAGTAACGGAAGAAGATCAGCTTCAGTCATTGGAAACTAATAAAACGTACAAGCCAGATCAAATTAACATAGTTAACTTTTACAGGTTTGAAGGCGTCAGTGATCCTTCAGACAGCGCTATTTTATATGTGATTGAAACAGATGACGGAGCAAAAGGCTCTCTCACTGATGCCTATGGCATGTATGCTGATGCGGAAATAGATAAGTTTATAAAAGAAGTAGAGACAATTTCAAAAAAGCATGCTCATACGGAACCGAATCTTTAATTCGGAAATTGATTTGATTTTATTTCTCTAAAAAATCTCTAAACATTTTTTGTTGCTTTATTTCATCTGGTTTTTTTAAATCGGTAATATATGCCTGGTAAAAAAAAGAAAAAAGCTCAAAATGAGAAGGATGAAAATTCGCCTCTGTCTCCAACCGATACTAATCAAAGATTGCATCAGCCATATGAGGGTTATGATGAAGAAAAAACAAACAATGATTGCCATGGAGATTATGATATTGACGAAAATAATATAAGGGAGCGTTCTGGTGAGTATCAAGATTGGAATCGTGATGACAAACCAGACCAATAATAGATTGAGCCAACTTATCTATCTCTCATTAAAAAGAGCTTGCTTAAGATAATAAGCAAGCGACGGTAGAAAGCTGCAAATACTAAAAAGAATGCTACTCAAACGAGTAGCATTCTTTTGTAGCCTCGTCCAGAATCGAACTGGAATATCAAGTTCCGGAGACTTGCGTACTATCCATTGTACTACGAGGCCAAGGCGGCAAAACTACATGAAAAATTTTAGGAAACCGATTGCGAATCGAGCTTGACTTCCACACTTTGCGGCGTGAGTTTTCTCTCCAACCATAACGATAATATTACCCAGGCGAGAGCCAAACAAAAACCTGCGATCACATCTGATGCATAGTGATAGCGTAACACGATACGACTGATACCAATGCAAACAGAGAATAAGATCAGGAGCACCGAGAAAATCCATTTCCACGTTTTACGTAACCCTCCTTTCCAAACAAGATAGATAAGAACACAGCAAAAAATAAATGAACTCAATGCATGACCGCTTGGAAAACTAAAATTGTCAAGAGTTCTGATCAATGGAAGATCGGGGCGCTTTCGATGAAAAAATTGTTTTAGACCAAACATTAATGCGGTACTGGTAACAGCAATAATTGCGATGTTGATGCCATCACTTCTTCTTCCACTTATAAATAAAATGATCAATAAAATGAGATATGCTGAAATTGAAAAATAAGATGCTCCGAAAAAGGTAAATATCCTGTTAAGTGTGATAAAATTCGGGCTGTCATATTTCGAAAAAAATTGAAATGCCTTTTCATCAAACCTCGTTTCATTTTCACCCATTATCTCATGTGCTAAATAACCGAATACAAAAATTGAGAGCAAAAAAAGCAACGCAACTAATAAGGTCTTTAACTCAACTTCGGCAATTATTTCACGTATGAACTTTTTCATGCATTTACATCTTTCTTATATGTTCAAAAATGCTGCCTTATTGAAGTGTAAAGTTCGCCTCTTTCACATCCTGTGAGTTACTACCAATATAAACTTTAAAATCTCCCCGCTCATAAATGTATTTAAGCGCTGAATTATAAAACTTTAGTTTGTCAACATCAATAGTAAAGTTCACTTGCCTGCTTTCTCCCTTTTTTAGAAATATTTTTTGAAATCCTTTCAATTCTTTTACCGGCCTCACTACAGAACCAACAAGATCCTGAATATATAGTTGTACGGTCTCTTCTCCATCATATTCCCCGTTATTTGTCACGGTAACTGTTGCTTTGATAGTTTGATTAGGTTTCATTGTTGCACTGCTTAATGTTATGTGGCTATAACTGAAGTTTGTATAACTCAATCCATAACCAAACGGAAATTTTGGATAGATGGAAAGATCAATGTAAGCGGAACGATAAAATCTGTCACTGTCACTTGTAGCTGGTCTTCCTGTCTTAAAATAGTCGTAATAGATAGGTATTTGTCCTTCGGTTCTTGGAAAACTGATTGGCAATTTTGCTGAAGGATTATAATCACCAAACAAAACATCTGCGATGGCATCACCGGCCTCTGTGCCTAACCACCATGTGTACAAAATAGCGGGAACATGGTCGGCCGTCCAGTTAAATATTAATGGTCTTCCTGCACTGATCATTACAACGACAGGCTTACCTGTTGCGTAAATCGCTTTTATTAATTCTTCCTGTATGCCGGGTAAATGAATATTGCTCCTGCTTTTTGCTTCACCACTCCAGTCACTGGCTTCACCAACACTCATCACAACAATATCCGCTTGTTTTGCTACATCAATCGCTTCTGCAAAACCTGCTTGTGAACTATCATTGATCTCGCATCCTTTTGCATAGAGCAGCTTTGTATTCGCACCCACTTTATTTTGGATACCTTGCCAAACTGTAACAATTCTTGCTGTATCATCCGGCCATTGGTACGACCAAAAACCAAGATTATCCCTTACTGCTTTTATAAATGGACCGATCAATGCAATAGTATTTGTTTGTTTACTCAATGGCAATACATGATCTTCATTTTTCAAAAGCACAATACTTTTTTCAGCAACCGTTTTTTCTGCTTTTAAATTTTCCGCATTGTTCCATTGCTGTTGTTCCCTTTCTTTATTGCAGAATTTAAAAGGATCATCAAACAAACCCATTTCAAATTTCTTACGAAGAATTCTCCTTACGGCATCATCAATTAATTCCACCTTCACCTTTCCGTCTTTGACCAGCCTTGATAAATTGTTTATGTAACTGCGACTCTCCATATCCATATCGCTTCCTGCAGTTACCGCTTCAAGTGCTGCTTCATAATTATCTTTTGCATAACCATGATTGATCATTTCACCGATCGAGCCCCAGTCACTCACTACGAAACCTTTAAAATGCCATTGGCCTTTTAAAATATCTCTTTGTAAATATTTATTTCCGCTAGCAGGAATTCCGTTCAGGTCGTTGAATGAATTCATGAATGTAGCCACGCCTGCATCGGCTGCCGCTTTAAATGGAGGCAAATAAATTTCCCACAATGTTCTTTCACTCATATCGACTGAATTATAATCACGACCGCCAATAGCTGCACCATATGCAGCAAAATGTTTGGCGCATGCCATCAATGCATCTACATTTCCCAAGCCCTTTCCCTGGAAACCTTTCACTCTTGCTGCGGCGATCACCGAACCGAGATTATCCCAGCTTGCCGCTTCGGCCAATGGTATCGGAAAAATTGTTCTATATCCGTGAATAATGTCCTGCCCAAACAGTAATGGAATTTTCAATCTTGACTGCATGGCTATTTCCTGCAGCGTTCTTGTGTGTTCTACGCCAGTCACATTTAGTATCGAGCCGAGCATTCCTTTCCTTATTTGATTTTGCTTATCGCCATCTTTTGTTATCGGTCCTGTTGCATCCCAATCGCCATTGTATTGGTTCATTTGCCCGATCTTTTCTTCAAGCGTCATCAATTTCAGGACAGAATCTACTTTCTGATCAATTGTTTTCCGTTGCGCATTACAAATAAAAAAAGATGAAATAGCAATGAGAGTTTTAGCTGCAATCAGAAAATTTTTCATTTCGATTTTTACTTTTTATGTGCAGGCAATTGAATTACTATTAAGCTTCCGTTGTGTCACTCACTTGTGCGTTCTATAATTCTACTCAGCAAGTTCGAAAATGTCTAAAAACTTGAAAGAAGTTAAAATTATATTGATTTCATTTCACGTTCTTCACTCTATCACTTACCTCAGGCAAAGGAGGCAAATTATTGGTTGGTTTATCCAAATAGAAATAACTGACCGAGCTGTAATCATCGATCCTGTAAAAGTTTACCCAGCCTTCCGGATAATTTTCATCATTTAATGATGGCGGCTTTTCCATTTCAAATAATCTTATGAATCCATCGCTCTTAGCAACAGAGACAGGTTGAAGCTTTACTCCTTTTTTAAAAAGTTCTTGTACTTCTTTTGTTCCGCCTCCGCCAATTTGTTGTATGGTGACACGAATATCTTTATTGAAATAGATAGCATCTGGGACATGCCAGCGATAGAAGTTATATTCTCTTGTTGAATCACTGGCGATGGTACAGCCCTGGTAACGGTTGACAAATTTTCCCAAACCCCATGCACTTCCCAAATAATCTTCAGAACCTGTTCCATTGATCGTAGGATATTTTGAATCACCATCCAGATACATTTTCACTTCACCTTCGCCCCACCATGTTTTGCCGTAAGATGAATCAACATTCAAACCAACGCTTACTCCCAAAAATCTTCCTTTGCCATTTACTTTCGGGAGCATTTCAAAATCCTCTCCCAAATTACCTGTCCATTTTCTTGTCCAGTAAGCATGAAAGTATAAAGCATCTGCAGGAATGGTCGTCATCAAAAAATCTACATCATAAAAAAGCATGCAGGTTTCTTTTCCTTCATTTGTCAATGTAATTCTTGCATGTTTTCTGAATGGCATGGGAATATAGCAATTAAATGAACGGCCCTCACCACTTGAAAAAAATTCAGATTGAAAAGGAGCATCTTTCCCCAAATTGAAAACAAAGAAATCTCCCATCGGAACATCTACTGCAGGTTTTGTTTCTCCATCCCAAAACATTTTTAATCGCAGGCTGCGTAACATCAATGGCGTTCGGTTAACTGTTAACCATATTCTTTGAATAATTCCCTGTCCGTTTATGTCCAACAAAGTTTTTGTTTCACCTTCTTTTATTGTTTCAAATGCATTTCCTTTTGCTGTTTTATTTGTTTTACCACCATTACCTTTTACTCCGTTTGGGTTTTCAAAACTGCTTAAACGGCTTTCTGCTTTTTTGGGCATTTGAAATATCTGCTGTGCAGAAGCAGATAATACGATAATGCTTGACAGAAGAAAGAAAAGCTTTTTCATTCAGTTGGTGTTGGTTGTTGATCAGAATTACTAAACGTTGAAGTGAGTGACACAACAGGTGTCGATAAGGATTTCAAAAGCTGGTAACAAAATCATTTCACCCAATTCACTTTTGCCAGTTTTACATCTTTTGAATTGCCACCGATCATGATCTCAAAGTCTCCTGGTTCCCAATCATACTTCATATCGGCGTGATAATATTTAAGATCTTCGGAAGTGATATTGAATGAAACTGTTTTACTTTCACCAGCCTTCAATTCAATTTTTTGAAATCCCTTTAATTCTTTTACCGGTCTTGTATTTGTTCCAACAATGTCGTGAATGTATAACTGTACAACTTCTTTACCTGTTTTGTTGCCGGTGTTTGTCACAGTAACTGTTGCAGTTACTGTTTGATTTCCTTTTGGAGGTGTAGTGCTGAGTTTAACATCACTGTATGAAAATGTAGTATAGCTCAATCCATAACCGAAAGGATACACAGGATCATTGCTCACATCCAAATAATTGCTGCGGAATTTTTGGAACCATTGTCCTTCAGGCAAAGGCCGGCCTGTGCTTTTATGATTGTAATACAACGGAACCTGTCCCACATTTTGCGGCCATGTAGTGGTTAATTTGCCCGAAGGATTCACATCACCAAACAATACATCTGAAATAGCATAACCGGATTCACTGCCACCAAACCATACATTCAATATAGCAGGTACATTTTCACTTTCCCATTTAATAGCCAGCGGACGACCCGTGAATAAAACAAGAACAACTGGCTTTCCTGTTTTTAATAATGCAGCCAGCAGGTCTTTTTGCGCTTGCGGAATTTCAATATTGCTGCGGCTGCTGCTTTCACCGGTCATCTCTGCTGATTCGCCCAATGCAGCAACAATCACGTCAGACTGCGAAGCGATATTCAACGCTTCCTGCATCAATTGTTCTTTTGTTCTTCCATCACGTTTAAATGATTTACCAAACATGCCGGCACGTTGTTCAAACAAACTATCATTATCGAGGAAAGAACCTTGTGCGTATAAAATTTTTGTATTACTTCCGGCAGTCTCCTGTAATCCCTGCAATACAGAAATGGCTTTTGAAAAATTAGCAGCCACACTCCATGTACCCGGCATATTTTCTTTTGCATCAGCAAGAGGACCAATCAACGCGATCGTTCCACTTTTCTTCAATGGCAAAATATTGTTTTGATTTTTCAGCAATACAAAACAATCAGCTGCAATTTTTCTTGCTTCTGCTCTGTTAGATGCACTGAACACTTCTGTCTTTGCACGATTTTCATCACAATATTTATATGGGTTATCAAATAACCCCAATTTATATTTTGCTTCAAGAATTAAACGACACGCATTGTCTATCTCTTGTTGTGTAACTTTTCCTTCTTTCAATGATTGCTGAAGTGTTGTGAGAAAACCTTCTCCTACCATATCCATATCAACACCAGCTTTCAATGCCAATGCAGAAACTGTTTTCAGATCACCAAGTCCATGCGCTTCCATTTCATTGATGCCGGTATAATCTGTTACCACAAAACCTTTAAAATCCCATTGCTTGCGCAAAACATCCGTTTGCAAAAATTTATTCGCTGTTGCCGGAATTCCATTTACATCATTGAAAGAAGCCATCACACTTCCCACATTTGCATCCACGGCCGCTTTATATGGAGGGAGATATTCATTGAACATTCTTGGATAACTCATATCCGTGGTGTTGTAATCACGGCCAGCTTCTGCTGCTCCATACAATGCATAATGTTTTACACAAGCCATGATGTTATTATTCTTTGAAAGATCACCCTGGTAACCTTTCACCATGGCTTTTGCAATTTGAGAACTGAGATAAGGATCTTCACCGTTACCTTCTGCAATACGTCCCCAGCGTGGATCACGGGCAATGTCAACCATTGGAGAAAATGTCCAGCAAATTCCATCAGCACTTGCTTCACTGGCTGCTATCTGTGCACTGCGCTCAATTAATTTCATATCCCAACTGCAACTCAAACCAAGTGGAATAGGAAAAACAGTTTCATAACCATGGATCACATCCATTCCAAATATCAAAGGAATTTTCAACCGGCTTTCTTCAACGGCAACTTTTTGTACGTCGCGAATCTTAGCTACAGACTTAATATTAAACAAACCACCCACTTTTCCTTCCCTGATCTTTTTTCCGATATCAGAACTTTTTGCCTGCCCCGTTACAATATCTCCGCTACCGGGAAGATTCAATTGTCCAATTTTTTCTTCCAGCGTCATCTTCTTCATCAATCCATCGATAAAGGATTTCATTTTAGCATCCTGCGCAAAAGAGAATTGAACAGAGAAAATTAATAAAGCAATCAAAACTTTCTTAAGCATGGTTGTTTAATTTTTTATTGGGTCAACAATAGTATTTCTATTGAGCTGCTGTTGCGTCGCATCTTTCCGTAAAGCGGAATCCCGCTTCGCGGGACTTGTACTGCAACAAGTCTATTCGTCATTTTGCCAAGTACGGTTCAATTAATTTTTTCCAAATCGCATATCCCTTTTCATTCATGTGCAGTTTGTCTTCGATAAAAATATCATTCATTGGTTTTCCATCTGCACCAAGCATACTGTTCCAAACATTCACGAAAACAGTTTTTTTATTCTGTGCTAAATACTTTTTTATCAAGTCGTTTCCTGTTATCATTTTTTCCTTCAGATGCCATCTTGATGGACTTGGCTTCATCGAAATATAAACAAACGGAATATTGGGATATTTTTTCCTTATATCCGTGAATAATTTTTTAAATCTCTCAAAAACGATTTGTCCCGTGACTGTATCATCACCTGCTATGTCATTTTCTCCACAATACATCACAATTTGTTTTGGGTTGTATTTAAATATCACATCATTTTCATATCGTATCAGGTCTGTTAGGGAAGAACCGCCGAAGCCACGATTGATGATCGTATAGTTAGGAAAATACTCCTGCACATCCTGCCATTTTGTAAATGAAGAACTGCCAACAAACAAAATAGCGCCATGCGGCGGTGCCTGAACGCTGTCCTTATGTTTGAAAGCCTGAATGTCATTCCAAAAAGGCGGATGCTGATCCTGCGCATTTAAAATTTTTGCCGCAAGGAAAAAAAGCAAAAAAACTTTTATGATCTTCATATGAGTAATTGACTTTTAACTTATTTGACTTCCATGACCTCTGTTCTTTGCGAGATTCCATTTTCATTCACTGCTTCAATGGTGAAATAATATGTCTTTAATTTATCCATGCCTTTAAACCAATATTCATTCATGGTATTACCCATTACCATAATGCAGTTGTATAATTTATCCGGTGCAATGCCATAATAAATATTGTAAGCATAGGCATTGTCAACAGGCACCCATTTTAACCATGCGCTGCGTTTGTCTTTTTCAGTTCTCAGCACTATAAAATTCTTTACTTCCGTTGGCTTTGCTCCATTGCCATTTCCAAAAACACGTAAACCACTTATAGCAAACTTGCCGGTGGGCATGTGAATATTTTCCAGTTTTATAAATCTTGCCTGCACAGATTTTTCCAATTCAACATATTCATGCGGCACATCTGTTTTGTTATTGCTTTTGTCAACAAGTACAGTCCATTTTTTCCCGTCAGCAGAATAATACAATTTGTATTGATGATATTGATCATTGAATTTACCAAGGCGATTGCTGTCAACATCCTGGTCTGCATAATTGATTTGAACTGCATTTACCGTGGAAACATTTCCAAGATCGGTTTGTATCCATTCGCCCTTGTTTGCACTTGCCGCACTCCAATATGTTTTCAGGTCTTCATCATTCGCATTGTTGGCAACATAACTTCCTAACGTGGATGAAACAGCAATTGGTTTTTTGTAATTTAAAAGCATCCATCCCGTAAAAGCAATATTTTCTATATTGCTATCTACCCGTGGAGGTGCGAATGTGTGCCAAACTTGAGGCAGATAGTGAGGATAATCTCCAAATGCCGTACTGCACCACATTACATCATCCTTATCAAAACCGGCAGGCCAGATACCTAATCTTCTTTCAAAATTATTTTTTACAGAAAGCATGATAGTGCTGATGTGCCAATAGTTTCCATAATTGTCCTGGTAAGTTGAACCATGACCTGCGCCTCTTGCAAATCCGCCAAGCTTCATACTTAATGGATCCGATTGCGGAAATGTTTCTATGCCATCAAACAGTGGTTTGCTTCCCACAACCACACCATCTGCATACCCGCTGAATTCTGTTCCCGGCGCTCCGTACTGAAAATAATATTTGCCGTTGTGTTTCGTCATCCATGAGCCTTCAATAAAAGGATCAAGAAATGTATTGTCCATGTGCTCACCAAACCGTTGCCAACCATAACGCCAATCCTGTAAATAATACATTGGCATTCGAGTTCCGATGGGTTGCATTGTTTTCCTGTTTAGCTCAACTCCATAAACAGGATAGGTGTTGCTGCTTCCATTATACATATAGAATCTTCCATCATCATCCGTAAAAAAAGCTGGATCCCATCCGCCAATATCAAAAGAATCAACTAACGGTTTCCATTCATTGGCTTTTGGATTGGTGCTCATCCAAATCGTAAAGAATCTTGTGTATGTGGAACCAAATACGAGCATGGTATCACCGATAATTCCAACAGCGGGCGCACAGAGTTCATCATACGTTCCGGTATTCCATGGACGCAAAAATCTTTTTGAATTGAAATTCCAATGAAGCATATCATTGCTCCACCAGTATCCCCATTGGTTTGTAGAAAATAAATAATAATCTCCTTTATAATTTACAATAACAGGATCTGCGGTTGCACGATGTCTTCCCGCTTCTGAAAAATTGGGGATTGGAGTGTATCCGTAATCAATGTTGATCGGGTTGCAATAAGTGGTGCCCCCTTTGCCCCCTAAAGGGGGAGTTTGAGAAAATACTTCATGAACTTGTAATATAAAAATAAGCAAAGAAGTAAGAATTACTATCCTTTGCTTAATAGAAAAAAGAAACTTGAACGGAGCGTCGCAACGAAGGCTCAATCGGAGCGATGAAGCTGGTATCAAAATAATTTTTCTCATAATCTTTTTTACCATACAATCCTGGTTCTAAATGTTTCCTTTCTTCAATTCTTCCACTGCATGGTTGACTGCTCTTGCAGTGAATGCCATATATAAAATAGACGGACTTTGATTCCCTGTGCTCGTCATGCAGGCACCATCCGTAACAAAAACATTTTTGCAATGATGCAATTGATTCCATTCATTCAACAAGGAAGTTTTCGGATCACGGCCCATTCGCACACCACCCATTTCATGAATGTCAAGACCAGGCGCCCAGTCATTTACATAGGTATTAATGTTTTTAAATCCTGCCGCTTCCATCATGGCCTGCCCTTGCTCCAAAAAGTCTTTTATCATTTTATGATCATTTTCATCATAATCAACAGAAGTAATAAGCAAAGGAATTCCCCACTGATCTTTTTTTTCCGTACTCAATCGTACATGATTGGTTTCTTTTGGAATTGTTTCACCCTGCATATACATATAACCGGTCCAACCACCGGGTTCGCTGAGTGCTTCTTTAAATTCTGCGCCAATTGTAGGGTCAATTCCTCTGTCACTAATTTTTTCACGAGAGGCTCCTGAGAAAATTACATAGCCACCAAGAAAATCGGTATCCTGTCTTTTTACATTTCTAAAATTAGGAATGATACATTCTGCAGGTTTTGAAACTTTATAATATTTATCAAGATACCCATCGATCTCTCCACCCATACTTGCCCGATAATTGTGATGACAAATAAATTTTCCAAGCAAACCGCTATCATTTCCCAATCCATTGGGAAAACGATTAGATGTTGAGTTGAGCAAAACCAAATTTGTATTCAATGCTGAAGCATTGACAAAAATGATCTTTGCAAAATATTCTATTGCCTGTTTTGTATTTGTATCAATTATTCTTACACCAATTGCTTTTTGTTTTTTCTCATCATAGATAATAGAATGAACAACTGAAAAAGGACGAACTGTAAGATTGCCGGTAGCCTTTGCCCATGGCAGAGTAGAAGTAACTGTGCTGAAATAGCCACCGAACGGACAACCTCTCATGCATTGATTTCTATTGAGGCATTTACGGTCTTGTTGTTTTTGAATTTCATTTGGTTCCGTTACCTGTGCCCAGCGACCGGAAACATAATAGCGTTTGAATTTATTCCATATTGCATCTTTTAAACGTTGCTCCACACAATTCAATTCATACGGGGGTAAAAATTCTCCGTCAGGCATTGATTCAATTCCTTCCTTGCTGCCACAAACACCAATGAATTTTTCTACATGACTATACCATGGCGCCATTTCATCATAGCGAACTGGCCAATCAACTGCATAACCGTTTCGTAGAGGTGAGGTAAAATCATATTCGCTCCATCTTGCGCAAGCCCGGCCCCATATCAACGATTTACCACCCACCTGGTAGCCACGAATCCATTCAAAAGGTTTTTCCTGTATGTATGGATGATCTTTATCTTTTACAAAAAAATGCTGAGTGCTTTCATCGTAGCCGGCAGCTTTGCTGATAAATGGATTTTCATCTATTTGTTTTTTTGTGATCTGTCCCCGATGACGAAACTCCCAAATAGGTGTGTTCATCGTAGGATAATCTTTTATATGCTCAATATTTCTTCCACGCTCCAGCACCAAGGTCTTTAATCCTTTTTCACAAAGTTCTTTTGCAGCCCAACCACCGCTAATGCCACTGCCTATTACTATAGCATCAAAACTATTTTGCTCAACTCCTTTTGTATTGGTATTTACTTGTGTAGTATCTGGCATGTCAATCGTTTTATTTTTTAAACACAACCTTGTCTAAACAAAATGAACCCGGTCCTGTAAAAATGAAGATGAACCCGATGATGGCAAATAAAAAAGGATATTGGTCTTCGTACCAAATTTTTCCATTTCCTACAATAAAGGCAATATACACCATTGTGCAGATAAGAATTATACATGCTATTCTTGTAAGTAAACCGAGTAACAGAAGCACGCCACTTATCAATTCTGAAGTCTTACCTCCATACACCATAAATTTTGACAATAAAGAGTCTTTGAACATATCCCATTTCAAATATTCATTCATTACAGGCGTATCAAACATTTCCCAACCATGATAAATGAGTGAAATGCCGATCAGCATTCTTATGATCCCAATACCATTGTTTTGCCAAAGGGGGAATGAGGAAAAAAAATTATTCATTATGAATTAATTGTCGCTAAACCTTTCGCCTCCTTTTAAAACTTTATAAGGCTGATCCAGTTTGTCGGCTTCTTTGATAAAATTATTTACATCGGCTGTATTAAAAGTGAACATATCATAGTGACAGGGAATAACCACCTTTGCCCCTATAGCCTTTCCTAATTTTGCGGCTTCTTTGCAATTTAAATTTCCTGCAACTTTTCTTGAAGGATCATTTCCATTAATTGGCAATATAGCTACGTCTATGGCAAAAGGTTTTAACAAGCCGATCATTTCATCAAACCACAAGGTGTCGCCGCTGTGGTAGATCTTGTATTTTCCAAATTCAATGACATAACCCATAAACTTACAATTGCCCTTTTCATCTCTTTCTATTTCATTATGCTTTGCCGGGATGCCATGAAATGTAAATTCATCAATCATCACTGATTCTCCATCATTCAATCCAATTGGAAATTCTTTTTTGCATTTTATCCTGTCGGTCACAAATTCCCTGTTCGCTTCGGGAATAATAAACTTTATATTGGGATTATTTTTTAAAACAGGGATCAAAGTTTCTGCATCCAAATGATCGGTATGATTATGACTGGAAGTAACGATTGAAATATTTTTTAATAACCCCGGATCTATTACTCGTTCACTCATCCGAGTATGAGGTTTATCAGTTAATGTATATTTTTTTGTCAATGAATCTGACAGATAAGGATCGATCAAAACTTTTTTCCCTTTCCATTGTAGTAAGAAACCACTTTGACCTAACCACCACAAATAAAAATTCTTTTCATCACCCAAGAGACTATTCATTTCCCGGATCAGCTCTTCATCTTTTTTATATGCCCTTATCAATTGTTCTGTCATTATAAATTTTCCCTCACCTTCTTTGCCCCTTTCACCATGTTGATCAGTTTTTGTCTTGATGCCCATCTTGCTGTCTGGCTTAACCCGCAATCAGGTGCCACAGATAATTTTTCAGCGGGAACGTATTTCAAACATTTATTGATTCTTTCCACTACATCATCTACTGATTCGATATAATAATTCTTTACATCAATGATGCCTACTGCAACATTCGTTTTTTCTGCAAAGGGTTTCAGTAATTCTATTTCTGAGAATTCACGATTTGCCATTTCAATATGAATTTCATTGACTGTCATGTCAAGAAAATCAGGCAGCATAGGTTTGATGCTTCTGTAACCAACAGGCCTTCCTTTAAAATTTCCAAAGCATAAATGTGTACTCAAATTGCATTTGTCCACTATTGGTTTCACAGTCCGATTAAAAATGTCAACAAATCTCTTTGTGTCCTCTTTGTATGCATAACAACTCATCGATGGTTCGTCCACTGTAATCTCGGTACAGCCAGCTGCTACCAATGCTTCCAATTCACTTCGCACAAATGGTAATAATGCTTCAGTGATCGCATATCGGTCTTTGTAAGTGGAATTGGGCAATAGTCTTCCGCTTAATGTATATGGACCAGGAACACTTGCTTTCAATACCGGCCCTAAGGGTGCTAATTTTTTCAAACGCAAAAATTCTTTTACAGCGCCCAAGCCGTTTGGAGCTTTTAATTCGCCAACGATATTATGTTTGCCTCTCTGATCATGCGCCGGAGGTCCAAACTTTCTCGTTTCCGTTTCGTTGTTTTCAATTCCATTTATAAATCCATAAAATGATAAATTGAAATCGAGTCTTGTTTGCTCGCCGTCCGTTATTACATCCAGTCCAGCATTTACCTGGTCATGAATAGCAGCGATCACTGCGTCCTCGATCATTTCTTCAATATCTGCTGCACCAAATTTGTTCAGATTCTGCGAAGCAAATTCAAGCCATCCCGGAAATGGATAGCTGCCTACTACGGTTGTTCGAATTGGAATCATGTTATACCCCCATCCCCTAAAGGGGAGTTATAATGATAAAACTATTTACCAATGTCTTTATATAATTCAGATAGTCTTCTTGCATGCTCGTCATAAGCTGCTTCAAAAAGTTCTTTTGCTTTTTCTGCATCGACAACAGAGGCTGCTGTTAAAACTTTTGGTGGATGACCTGCTTCAGTCAGCAATCTTGCCACTTCTGCTTTTATGCTATTTACGATCATAATTCCTCCTGCCGATGAGCCGGGAGATACAGGTGTTTCCAAACCATCAACATAGATCATTGAATCACCTACCGGTGCGCCTGTATTTAAAATAATATCGGCAAAATCAGAAAGTTTTTTTCCGTCAGCTCTTTTGCTTCTGCTTTTTGCTGAATGTTCTTTGGTGATCAATGCAACTACTTTTATTTTTTTCTGCTGAAAAAGCTCAGCCATTTCAACAGGAACTATGTTACATCCACTTGATGAAATGATCAGTGCACTATCTTTTTCACTTAAACTAAAATTTCTCAAGATCCTTTCTGCAAAACCGGGAACATTTTCTAAGAACATGGCTTGCCTTTGCCCATTTGCCCCAACTACGTTGTTATGATAGGTAAGTGATAACTCAACAATAGGATTAAAACCAGGAAATGAACCATAGCGTGGCCACATTTCTTCTACCATGATACGGCTATGGCCTGAACCAAACAAATGCACCATTCTTCCCGAAAGAATAGTGTTCGCAAATATTGACGCTGCTTGTTCTAATTCTTTTTTTTGATCCCTGATCGTTTGAATTATTTTTTCACACTTCTGCAGGTATTGCCCGATAACATCCATTGTCTGTACTTTTATTTATTCTCTTCATTCATGGCAAAGCTCGCTGCACCAATGGTACCGGCAAGATCGCCATAAACAGCTTTTACTATTTCAACCTTATTGCCACCCGTTCTCCATTCAAATTGTGCCATATACTCATTTAATGGTTCAAATAAAACAGGTCCTGCCTCGGCAATACCTCCGCCAATGACAATGGTCTCCGGTGAAATTATATTGGTGATCGAGGCGATGCCTATGGCCAACTGCTTCACCGATTTCAGCCAGACCTCTTTTGCAAAGACATCTCCATTGGCATACGCAATAAGCAAGTCATATGTTGACGAAAATTTTCCTTTACTTCTTTTTTCAATGGTACAGTTTCCGATACATTCTTCAAGACTGCCCGGCATTCCTGCTACATCACAATCTCCTTCATGATCGATCACCATATGACCAATATGACCTGCTTTGTTAAAAGCTCCCTGGTAAGGTTTTCCATCGATCATGATCGCTCCGCCAACGCCTGTGCCCAATGTCAACATCACCACATGGTTTTTATTTTTTGCAGCACCCGATATTGTTTCGGCAATCAAAGCTGCCACCGCATCATTTAACACATAAGTGGGCCTTTGTAAAAATCCCTGCCACAAAAAATTTTCCAGTCCCTGCATTCGCCCCGGCATGTAAGCAATAGCTGTATGATCATGAGAAGGCAAGCCTGGTGCGGAGATACCAATGACGCAATCGTGACCATTTATTTTTCCTAACAGGTCATGAACTGTATTTGCAACGGCATGTTTCCAAACAGCGCCATCGCCATCGAAAGTAGGCGTGTATAATCTGTGCAGTATGTTGCCATCTGTATCTATCACAGTTCCCTTGATGCGGGTGCCGCCTAAATCTATACCAATAGCGAACTGCTCTCTCAATTGTTAATTATTAAATACTAATTATTCATTTATCTGTCCTTCAGAGATACACCATCCTCCATCTACAGCAACTATCTGCCCCGTTGTAAACTTTGATTGATCGCTCATAAAATAAATGGCCAAGCCATCCATATCATCCGGCTCACTTATTCTTCCCCCGTCCAAAGGTTGTTTTGTTTTTATAAAAGATAAAATGTTTTCATCATTGGCTGCCCGTTGTGCCATTGGTGTTTCGACCAGCGCAGGAGCAATTACATTTATCCGAATGTTATTTTTTGCATAGTAAGATGCAATGGCCTTGCTAAAACCAATGATCGCAGATTTAGCAGCGGCATAAGCATGAGTGGAGAAGTATTGAGGCGATGGAGAAAAACCTAATACTGATCCCATGTTTAGAATAGTTCCAGGCTTTTTCAATTCCAAAAATTTTTTAACCGCGGCCTGGCTGGATAACATTAACGATGTAAGATTTAATTCCAGTGTTTTATTCCACCCGTCCAACGATAATTCATGTAAAGGGCCATCGCCCATTTTTCTGCCACTACCTCCAGCTACGTGATACAGTCCATCAAAGTCGCCGAATTTTTCAATGCAAATATTAATGGCATTTACTGCAGTTGAAATATTTGTTGCATCAGCACTGATCGCCTCAACATGTTTCCCTAATTGTGATCTTGCTTCATCAACATTTTCTTTATTTCTTCCTACTACAACAATTTTTGCTCCTTCATCTACGAATGCTTTTGCTGCAGACAAACCAATACCTGTTGTTCCTCCAATGATAACAATGTGTTTATTTTTTAATTGCTGGCTCATTTAAATGACGCTATGAAAACAGAACGCACAAGTGAGTGACACAACAGGCGATGCCATGAAATACAAAAGCTGGTCACAAAATTATTTTACTATCGGCCATGGAAATTTACTTTTTAATTTGATTCGCATTCCTGTTTGCTGCGATTTTCTTGCAGCTTCAATGATCTCAAGCACATGCAATGCATGCTCGACATTTATCTTTGGTTCTGTTCCCATCACAATACTTTCACCGGTCACTCTTGCACCCTCCTGCCATTCATAGCCACCTTTGTCGGTCGATAATAATTTTGGTGCATCGGTCCAGGAATCATCGAGAACGACGCCATTGGTTTCCCAATCATAACCGATCAACCGCATATTCGCTTTGTCACCAAAAATTTGAATTGAATGAAGTGATTGTGTGCCTGCTTCATGCCCATGCGGATCAAAATAATTGAATCCACACATCACGTGGCTAAGAATTCCCTTATCATGCTCAAGCAATACATGTGCATTATCTTCTGCTTCTACTTTTATTTTTCCTTTATCATCAACTGTTCGCTCAGGATTTACAATGCTCAGCATTGCCATCACACTTTTTGCCGGACCCAATAAACCTGTAAGAGTTGCCATATTATACACGCCAAGATCAGGCATGCTGCCGCCACCTTTTTCATAAAAGAATGCGGACCATGTTGGACCTGTATGTCCATATTGACCATGCGCACTTGCGATACGACCAAGTTTCCCTTCCTGGATCGTTTTACTCATGAAAGCAAACTGAGGACTGTCAACTACTGCAGGTGCTCCCCATAATCTTAGCTTTTTACTTCTTGCGAGATCAAGTAAGGCTTTTCCTTCTGCATAGGTATTTGCCATTGGCTTTTCACTCCACACATGTTTGCCTGCAAGCAATGCTTTTTTATTTAGGTCACCATGTACTTGCATGTCTGTTAAGGTTACCATCATATCAAATGGAACACCTTTGAGTAGCGCCTCAATGTTAGGATAGGTTTGCGCATTTACTTTATACTCTTTATTCTGGTTGACTGCCCGATCATATTTAATATCACACAAGCTCACTACTTCGATCAGCTTTGATGAGAGCAATTGTGGCAAATAACGATTGCTTACGCTACCGCAACCAATGACAGCCACCTTTAATTTTTTTTCATCAGTTGTTAATGCAAGACTTTCCAATGATGATAACAGTACGGCTACACCTGCAGTAGCAGTATACTGTAAAAATTTCTGACGGGAAATATTTTTCATAGCAAACAATTTTATCGTTATATAATTAGCTTAGTTCTAATCACAACGGTATTCTGTTCAACTTTCGTTGGGTCGCCCGCCTGTACTTAGCAATTTTTCGGCGGGCACACTTCAACGTTTCACACCCTACTTATCGGGTTTTTGCATAGGGATAATTATTTTGTCGCATTAAAATATGGACTTGTAAATCCAAGTTTCTTCAAACCATTCTGTATATCCGGAATATTCATAAATAATTTCCATATCAATTGAGTGCGATAATTTTCTATCATAACGATGATCGGTCCCTGGTCAATGGCTAAATGTGATTTTGCATACCAATTGTGATGTATGCTAAATCCATCTACAAAACCGTATTGACTCCAGATCTTATCACCAAGGTCATAATAAAAATGGCGTAACGCTTCCATACTTTCTTTTGGAGTATAAGGCATGGAAGAAATGGCTGCAGTAGGTTGAATAACTCCCAGGTCGGTGTCTGGGCAGTGAGCCACGTAGCCTTTATAACTATCGCCTGCCGTTAATCCCCAACAATTTTCACCGTAGCCCTTGAATTTTTTCGGATTCTCAATGCAATAAGCTCTGTTGATGAGTGTATGATTTTTTACCTGTTCGAAATAATCACTGCCCAACGAATCTTTCAATCCATTAGGATCAATTCCCTGGAAAGTATATTGCTCAAAAAACAATGGACCACCTTTATCATAATTACCCAGTGGCAATGTATAGCCGTAATACGTTTTGCCATTTTTAAAGCCACCACTTCCTACCCAGCTTCCGTTGTAAACATCTTTTGAGATAGAATGATTTGGTGAGGAAGCCGACATGATATAAGTGATCAGGCATTCATTCCAGCCCCAGATAGGAAAGTTCATATCGAAACCATTATTCGGGCTCCAATGCCAGTACAATTTATTTTGGCCATTGGTATGCCAGTTCCAGTTGGCCGCTCCCCACATCTGGTCTATTCTTCTTCGCAGATATACTTCACGTGGATCATTGCTTTTGAAATATTCTTTAGCACAAAGAAATCCCATCAATAGATAAGAGGTTTCTACAAGATCAGCCGCATCATCAAGCCTGTCAAATTTTATTGTCTTACCTGTTCTTCCATCCATGAAATGCGGATAGATGCCATGAAAACAATCAGCATTGATCAAAAAGTCAGCGATCTTCATTAGTCTTCTAACTGCCGTATCTCTTCCGATCCATTTTCTTTCCACTGCGATGATGGTGCTCATGATACCAAAACCGGTACCGCCAATGGCACAAGCATCGGGACCAAATTTTGTTTTGCTAAAGTTTGGTTCATCCCATGCTTCATTAATATAATCCCAGTAATGTTCAGCGAGAACTGTATTACTTCTTTCAAGAGCAAGACCACTTACTGGATGTGCATCGTTCCAAAAGAAACGAAAAGTTTGCCTTTCCACGACTTCCAGCAACTGATCATCAGTAAGTCCTTTTACGATCCCAACAGGTGCAATAGAATTTGGGAAACCTGCTGATTTGCTTTTTTGTGCAAATGATATTGCGTTAAGAGAAACAGCGATCACAAAAATGATAGTGAGACGAAACATGTTGGTTATTTTTTTAAAATAATCCACCTATTCAAAAAATTATAAGGCGCTTCAATCACAATCTTATAAAAATCAGAGTGAACTCCTTTTACATTTATTGTTGCTTTTCCATCTGCAACAGGAACTTCGGTCATTAATTTATAATCATCTTTGCCGCCTGTTTTAAAATGATTGGTAGTTGCCAGCCAAATCTTTGCTTTCCCTTCTTTATTGATCGCATTCCATTTTACTTTTATTGTATCATTTACCAATTCAGCTTTTGCATCTGTTGCAGAAAGTTTTCCGGTTAATGGAATTCCATCTATTTCCATCAAATTATTTTTCAGGATATCAACATTTAAAAACGAAGCAAGTGATGGCATGATATCAACAATAGCGGGTTGTTCTTTTTTAAATCTTTCATTCAATTCTTTTGCATTGGTCACGATCCATGTGGTTCTTTCCCTCTTGCTTTGTCCGCCATGGCCATATCCATTTTCTTCACGACCATGGTCAGTAGTAATATATATTACCCAATCCTCATTAAAATTTTTTTCACGATACTGAATGGCTTCCCATATCTTTTGTATTTGCTTGTCCATCATTCTTACCGCCTCATCCAATTGAGTACTATTGCCAAATGTATGTCCCATATCATCAGTGTACTCTAAATATAACCAGGAGAGATCGGGAGCTATTCGCCTGATCATTGCATTTGCCGTATCTGTTACAATTTCATCGATCAGGTGAATATATTTTGATTGTGCGTCATGAGGATACCGAATGGTATCAAGTTCAAGTCCGTCGAAGTGATAATCAGGCTGAATATTGCCTGCTTCTTTTACTTCACTGCCCACCAGTTTTGTTCTATTGTCAAGCCAAGTAGAAAAAACTGCAGTTTTCTTTTGAGGGTATTGTGTTTTAAAAAAGCGAAAGATGTTCCAGTAGTAATAATTTGGCGCTACGATATCATTATCCCAGACATTATGTTTATTGACCCATGTACCTGTAAGAAGACTGTTATAACCAACGGCAGAAATAGTTGGTGTTTGTGAATAGCCATCTTTTTCACCACCTACATATGCTTTTGCATATCCGCCTTCCTTACTAATTGCGGTTAGTGCCGGGGTCTTAAGTCTTTCGATAACATCTGCGGGTATGCCATCAGCGATCACAAAAATTGCTTTGTGTGTTTTTTGCGCTGAAAGATTTGTGAACAAAAAAAGGATCAATAAAAATGCAAGTAGTTGTTTCATTTGTAAAATCTATTTCTTCAAAACTATCTCCCGAATATTAACTATAAATGAATGTTTTGTTATTGTATCAGCCACATAACACCATTTACATCATCATTACCGCCGTACTGGCTTTGCAATGAAGTTGACAGGTTCGACGGGTTATAATCATATTCTGTTTGCGGGTACAGCCATCTTTTTGGAACCTTCATATCATTATAAGTGCCGGGTCCTACACTTAAGGTAGGTATGCCTGTTCTTCTTTGTTCGTAAAATGCTTCATATCCTCCCTTCATGAATAAGGCAATGTATTTCTGAATTGCAATTTGCTCAAGTGCAGCGGCCGGATCAAAAGCCACATTAGTTCCTCCGAGATAAGTTGTAATATCTGCGTCATCAACTCCATAAAATTTCATGGATGCAGTGATACCATTTTCATAATGTTCTTTAGCAGTTCCCGCACCGGTGATCCATCCGCGACTTATAGCCTCTGCGATCAGCAATTCCTGCTCGGCATATCCGATCAAAATCCATGGCTCGTTGATCTTGTCATCATGATAACGTGATTTTATTCTCGACGCATTTGATGAGGCAGTTTGTTGATCTGCTAAAGTTTGCCCGCCATCAACTCCGGCATAATTTTCAAAAAAGCCCGCATCTTTTCCAGGTATCGGTTCTGCCATAGCAAACAGTCGGGGATCGTTTCGGTCTTTTAAAATTTCTATAAAACCTTTTTCCATACTTATGGAAGTTCCAAGGGAGAGATATCCGAAATCAGGATAATAGTTATTCTGCGCACTTGTATTAAAAACTAATTGTGCATTATCATCATTGCTTGTAAATAAAGGATACTTAGCCGGATCACTGATGATATTTTGAAATTGAGTTTTAATATTCAAATTGGTATTAGCTTCCTTTTTACTCAAATGGATCAGCAATCTTAACTTGAGAGCATTTGCTGCTTTTTTCCATTGACTGGCGACGCCCCCATAAATAATATCGCCTTTTATCTCTCCTTTACTATCATCCAATAAATTATTCGCATCTTCCAATTCCTGTAATATTCCTTTATAAACAGATTCCTGGTCATCATATTTAGGTTTAAAATTTCCTGATAGCCCAAGCATCGCTTCCGAATACGGAATATCGCCAAACTGCTCTGTTAACTCACTAAATAATAATGCACGAAAAAATTTTGTAAGACCACGATATTGTTCTTGACCGGTTTGTACCGCGAAAGAGTCCATTTGCATTACTTGACGTAATACGTTGTAATTATCAAAGCTTCCATCTCTCCAGCTATAATCCTGGCTTGAATTTCCTCTTTCATAATATGTAAGATGCCGGTCTGTAAAGGACGCCGATGTATTATCGTAATAAAAAATACTATAGCAAATACCGGTTAATAACAAACCGGGAGTTGATGTAGATGGTTGATTGGGATTGGTTTGAAAGTAATCATATTTTTTGCACGAGGCGAAAGTCAAAATGATCAACGCAACCCCAATTATATATTTATATGTTATTGATTGTTTCATAATAATATTTTTTTAGGGCATTATTTAAATTTCAGGTTAAGATTTATACCGATGTTTCTGTATGTTGGTTCGGCTAAAGTGGTGTTGGTATATCCATCAGGATCCATGAAAGGAACATCTGTGAATAACAATAAATTCCTTCCTGTGACAGAAACACTCGCTGTTGAAAAAGGAGTTTTTCTTAATAATTTATTTTCGAAATTATAAGACAGCACTACTTCCCTCAATTTTACAAATGATCTTTTATACATATTAGCGCCGGGAACTCCATTTACGTAGGTGGCGAAGATCCAGTCAATATAATTTACCGGTGTAGTATTTTGAGCAAACTTTCTATCATCGGAAATTATCTTTCCCTGAACATCATATTGAGCACTTCCTGAGGTGACAACCACCCCGGGACCTATAAATGTTTTATTGCCTGCATAAGCATCATCCCTGTATGAATTAGCCGTCTCCGGATGCATTCCCCCTTCATATAATTTTTGTTCAAGTCCATTATACATTACACCACCAATTCGGCCATCAAAAGAAAAGCTTAGCCCGAAATTTTTATAAGAAAGATTATTGGTGATGCCGAAAATATAATCAGGATCAGTGTGGCCAATATTTACAACGTGATCAATAAACTGCGGGAAGCCGTTTGAACCATAAACAATTTGTCCATCAGGGCTACGCTCCCAATCCCAATCACGAAATACATCTGTTCTTTCGCCAAGTTTTATTGCATTGCGAATGCTATCACCATTGTAATATTCTTTCACCCATTCATGAACCTGGCTATAATTGAAAGTTATATCCCATTTCAGATCTTTCGTTTTGATAGGAGTTCCGGTTAATACTAATTCAATTCCTTTCCTGTTTATCTTATCACCATTCACTAGTTGAAAATTAAATCCCGAGGCACTGGAAACAGGAGCAGAGATCGCAAAGTCTTTATCGATATAAGTAAAATAGGTAAAATCAACACTCAAACGATTTTTTAGAAAACGTAGCTCCGTTCCATATTCCTGCGAAATGGTGGTATTTGGTTTTATGCCAGGTTGTACAAGTGTGCCGGGAAGATAGTTTATTCCATTGGTGCCATTCCAACGCACATTCGAATTGCCCGGCACCCCTGTATTGTATACAGGCAGTGTACCATACCAGTTCTTATAAATATTGTTCGGATCATCGGGGTCAACTGTTATGTTGTCGGTAGATACTCTTGACCAAGATGCTCTGAGTTTTGCAAAGGAGATAACGTCTGGTAGTTTGAACATCGTAGTTGGAATAATACCCAACGAAGCAGAGGGGTAGAAATAAGAGTTGTTTGGCTTTTGTAAAGTGGTGGTCCAATCATTTCTCCCCGTCAAACTGAGATAGACCATTCTTTTGTAATCAAGATCGAGATAGCCAAATGCACTATTTACTTTTCTCTGGGCAAGAAGATTCGTCGTGCTAACAACACCAATACTGTTTGCAAAACTGTAATTGGTCGGAACAAACAGTCCACTGGTTAGCGATTCAAGCCTGGTATTTGAATTATACCTGTTACTGGCGCCTACAGAAACAGTTCCATTAAAATCCCGTAAAAATGATTTTTTATAAGTGAGCAAAGCATCCGTTACGATTTGGAAATTACTTTGTCTTCTCTCAAAATAATTACCGTCAAGATCTCCATTACCATAATACACATAACTTTTTGGTGTTTGTAATGTGGACAAGGCATTATTGGTGATGACGCCGCTACGTACAAAAAACGACAGATCCTTTGTAATATCGTATGTAGCGTTTGCTTGTGCAGTCACCACATCATTATTATAACCATTCAAGGTTTCATATGCCAGATACCATGGATTATTGTACCATGTATAATTGTAATTGAACTGCTGTATATCTTTTACACCATAAGGAACAAATACAGAACCATCGTAACGACCACCACCCGGTTTCCAATAATCTTTCAGATCACGGATGTCAACATCGGGCCCCATCCATAAAAGAATATTATAGAAAAAATTATTCGCTCCATAACCAGTCTGCGGAAAATTTGGTGTGTATTGCTTATTATACGAAGCAACTGCTTCGAGCTTGAATTTGTCACTCACTTTCAAACTTCCTGAAAGATTGATCGTGGTGGAGTTGAGATGAGTATTAGGTACCTGGCCTTTTTGATACATATGAGTAAGAGAAATGCGATAATCAGCGTTTTCATTCTTACCGGCTACGGAAACGCTATTCGTGGTCATTAATTCATTATTCAGGAAATTCTTAAGATTATCTTTCCCTTTGTTTATTGCCGCGATGGGTTTATAATGACTTTGATCTGTATATCCCTGTTGGGTGAAGTCATAAAGATTATTCGGATCGTAAGGACTATTGTATTGAGGATATTCATCGTAGCCACTTGGTGTGCTGCTGTTTTTTACATTTAATTTCGGCCCCCATACATAACCATAATCATCATACCAACCGCCACCGCCTTTACCATCAATGAATGCATAGTAGCCACTCCAACCCATTCCATAATCATGTTGCGTTTCAGGAACACGCAAAAAGCCAACCTGGAATTGTGTGGTAGAATTAAAGCTTACTTCAACACCTTTAGCTCCGCTCTTACCTTTTTTTGTGGTGATCATGATAGCTCCGTTAATCCCCAATGAGCCATACAATGCTGCTGCTGCTGTCCCTTTTAAAACATTAATACTCTCAATATCATTTGGATTTAGATTCCAGAAATCAAAATTGCCTTTATCGGTAGGAACACCATCTATTACTACCAATGTTTCCTTTCCTCTTAAAAGTATCTCAGGGTTTTCAAACAAATTCGTTTTTGCAAGTATGTTGAGACCCGCCACTTTTCCAATTAAGTTTTCAGCAATGTTTGGTTCGGGTGCTTTTTCCAGCGCAGTTCCCTTTACTTCCTGTGTGGCGTAAGAAACTTTTTCTTTTTCCTTTTTAATACCTAAGGCAGTTACTACTACTTCAGTAGAGACTTTGTCCTGGTGAAGTAACGTTATTGCCATTTCTGTTCCTGTCACTACTGCTATTTCCTGTGTTTCAAAACCCACATAGGAAACCACCAGCACGGCATTATTGTTTTTAACGATGATTGTAAAATCGCCGTTTCTTCCGCACACTACTCTGTTTACAGTTCCTTTTTCAGTAACGGTAGCTCCTGCCAACAGACTTCCTGCTTCATCTTTTACAACTCCTGTTATGGTAATATCTCTTTCATGAAAGCCGGATGGTAATGGATCAGTGTTGCCGGCAAATGCAAAATTTTGCAAGTTGAGGAGAATGAACAATGCAATTCCCCTGGCTGTTAAAACAATCGTTCGCTTTTTCATATAGCAGTTTTTAATCGTTTGATAATTTTGGTTGCAGCAATTGAAGAATATTGCCTGTCTCTGGATTTTAAAAACGGGGTAGTGTTATGGCATCAAAACTAAATGCAGCTAAAAAAGTAAACTACCATTTTGCGCAAAAAAACTTATACTTTTTTAGCAAAATCATAGTTGAATTGAATAATTTGAGGGCATAAAATCATTGAGTTTATGAAACCGGCGCTGGAGCATTTGCCAAAGGAAAAAGATCAGTCTTTTGTTGTAAAATTCTTTGATTACAATTATTACCCTACTCCCTGGCATTATCATCCTGAATATGAAATTGTGATGGTAACCGAAAGCACTGGCCGGCGATTCATAGGTGATCATATCTCAGATTTTAATCCCGGCAATCTTGCTTTTTTAGGACCTAATATTCCTCATACCTATCGCAATGATGAAAAATACTATGATGAGAGTTCTACGCTCAGGGCAAAATCAATTGTTATTCATTTTACAGAAGAATCGTTAGGAAATGATTTTTTATCATTGCCTGAAGCAAGACTTGTACAAAAACTTTTTGAAGAGTCATTACATGGATTTGACATTTTTGAAGAAACACATAAGAAGGTCAGTAAGAAATTATACGAGATAGTTTCTTTATCGGGGCTTAAACGGTGGCTTTGCTTAGTGGAAATTTTATTGGAGCTGGCTGAATCAAAAAGTTTGAAGCCTATAACGAAAGCCAGGCATATTGGTTACAATGAAAAAGAATCAAAAAGACTATGTAATGTGTTTGAATGGATCACTACCAATTTTGAGAAAGATATAAAACTATCCGAGGCGGCTCAAATTGCTCAAATGAATGAGAATGCTTTTTCACGATTTTTCTCTTTGAGAACAAGAACAACATTTTCCGAATTTGTAAAAGAGCTCCGTTTGCAAAAGGCGGCAAAACTTTTAGTGGAAAATGATATGACGATCACTGAAGTGTGTTATGAATGTGGCTATAATAATGTTTCAAACTTCAACCGCCAGTTTTTGAATCATTATCAAATGAACCCGATGAAGTATAAGAAAACATTTTTGAGTGAATGATAACTGGTAAAGTTATCTTATCAATGCAGTTGTCCCTTTTAGTGATATTTTTCTATTCGTTGCATCATTGTATTCAAGCATCCAAACATAAACACCGCTAGCCTGAGGAACTCCTCTCAATGTGCCGTCCCATTTTTTTGACCAATCTCTTGTTTCAAAGATCAATTCACCATTGCGGTTATAAACTCTGAATAACAAATGGGTTGCTTTGTATGCATTTAACGGGTATAAATAATCATTTAATCCATCACCATTTGGAGTAAACGCGGTTGGCACAGCTATGTAGCAATTGTTTACTACTTTAATAAAGTGATATGTAGTGTCTGTACATCCTGAAGTATCAGCCACTGCTAATCTCACTGCATACGCATCGTCATTATTGGGTATTGAATAATATTGAACGGATGGTTTATCAATTGTGTCAGTTTGGCCATTACCAAAATCCCAACTCCATTTTGTTAGAACACCAGTGCTGACATTTTTGAAAGAAGCTGAATCATAAGGACGACAGAAAATTTCTGTGCCCTCAATTCCTGCCTTTACTTCAACACTATTTATAACTTTTATTAAAACATTCGCTGTGTCACTACAACCACTGCTGTCTATTACTTTCACCGTGTATAGTGTAGTTGCTTTTGGTTTTGCAATGGGATTACTAACTGTATTATTTGATAAACTTTCGTTGGGTGACCATGAAAAATTTGCCCCGTGACTTACTCCCAATTGTACAGGCCTGCCAATACAAACTGAAGTATCAGGAAAAGCGTCAATATGCGTTGTGCCTAATATCGTCACATGAATACTATCTCTCGTGCGACAACCACCGGCCGAAATAACATCTACGTAATACATTCCGCTATCGGCTATAGAAGTATGAAAAATGCCTGCATAATAAACGTTATCATAAAAACCATTGGGGCCAAACCATTCATATGATGCACCTCCTGTGGCATTAAATTTCAACTCGCTCCCTGCGCATACAGGCGAATTGCTTGTAATAGTATAACCAGTTGGTGGTCCCTCTACATTTATCTTTAAAGCATTTGAAACAACTCTGCAGTTGGAATTTACCATATTTGATGCGTCGCCCGCAGAAAGCCTGACTAAGAAAGTGCCCGGTGTAGAATAGATTTTCGAGTAATAATCAGTTGTTTGTCCGGGAATATCGATCCATGTATTTCCTGAATCTGCACTTTCCTGCCATTGCAACTTTGTATCCGGATAAAATGCCGCGACACTTCCATTCATTGAAATAGTTTCATTGGCCTGGTAGCAAACGCTTCTTACTAATTCAAGTCCTATGGCATCAGTAAATTTTATTTGCGCATCAGGTCCCCTTGCTGCAAGCTGAATATCATCTAAAGCAAATGAATAACCGCAACGGCTATATCCCGAAGGATCGTCTAATATTTTTAAAACGAAAACATCAACTCCGGGAGGAGGATCAAAGTCTACTCCGAATAAATGAAATTTTGGAACATATACGGGGTCATAATCATAGCCCATAGGCCCTGTATTGGCAGATTGAATGATCTGTCCCGTGATGGTTTCAACAGAAAAAATGAGTCGTGGTAAATGAACGAAAGAATTACAGCCACCAGGTATCATCGTGTTAAGGTAAAAGGCTGAAAACCGATATGTAGTCCCCGGGCACAATGCTTCCCGTAAGGTATCGATAAACACTGTTTTATTTTTTTCACTCACGGTGTCATTAACCAGCATCATGTATCCATAATCGTCGTATGTATTATCCTGGGATCGGCCCATCCTGTTTGTCGCACACCTGTAAAGATTATTTGTAATAGTGTAAGATGCTGCCGGAGACGCACATGAATCATCTGTATAAACAAGACCTGTATTAGCCGGCAGCGGAAGACCTGGATTTGTTTTACCTTCTCCAAATGTGACATTAATAATGGTTCTCCCGAGTCCCTGTCCAATGATATGAGTTGGCAGAAAAATTATTAAAACAAACAGGCAATTATGTACGATCGGTTTCAATGGTACAGGTATTAAATTTTATTTCAACCACGGACTTGTAAAACCAAGTTTTTTTAAACCGGTTTGAATCTCAGGACAACTCATAAATAATTTCCAAAGTAAACCGCTTCTGTAATTTTCTATCATTACTACGATTGGCCCCTGGTCAATAGCTAAATATCTTTTTGTATACCAATTGTCGGTTTCGCTGAATGCGTCATAAAAACCATAAGTGCCCCAAACTTTATCTTTCATATCATTATACCAATGCCGCATAGCCTGCAAAGAAAATTCCGGTGTGTATGGAATAGACGATAATGCCGCTGTTGGAGAGATCACTCCAAGGTCATTTTTTTCATCAGGAGCATGAGCGGCATAACCTTTTACAGAATAGCTTGCCGTAAGTCCCCAGCTGTCACTTCCATATCCTTTAAATTTTTTTGGATTGTCGACACACCATTGATGATTGATGAGTGTTTGATTTTTATTTTCTTCCCAGTAATCTCCATATTGATCTTTCAATCCTCCTGGGTCAAGACCGAGATAAGAGTAATGTGCCCAGAATAAAGGTCCTCCATGCGGAGGATTACCCTGGTGCCGCAGATGTAATGTGTAGTTGCCATACGATTCGATTCCCTTTATCTTTCCATTTTCTGCCCATCCTTCATGATATACTTCAGCAGGAACACCATGAGTAGGCGAAGATGCACCGAGCACATAGAGAATGAGGCATTCATTATAACCATGGACCGGAAAATTCATTTCCCAATTATAGGTTGGACTCCAATGCCAGTACAAAACGTTTTTCCCATTGCGATACCAATCATATTCAACTTCCTTCCATAACTTGTCAATCCGGCTTGCTAATTCTTTTTCGCTATTATTTCCATCCTTGAAAAATTGCCTTGCACAAAGCAGGCCTTGCACCAGGAAAGAAGTTTCAACAAGATCACCACCATTATCTTTTCTTCCAAAAGGTTTTACTTTTCCTGTTTCTCCGTTTATCCAATGAGACCATGCACCATGAAATCGATCGGCTGTTTCAAGAAAATGAACAATTTTTTCAAGTCGCTTTCTTCCTTCATCACGGGTAATAAAATTTCTATGAATGGCGGCAAGAACAGCCATTATACCAAAACCACTGCCTCCTGATGTTACCGTTATCGTATCATCATTTGGAAGATAAAAATTGTCGGTATGATAGCGTTCACGTGCCATACCGCTTGTCGGTTCTGCACCTTTCCAGAAATATTGAAAAGTTTGCTTTTCAACAATATCAAGCAATGCCGAATCAGAAATAGTTGCTGATGGCGGAGAGGCATATCGTTTTTGTTCTTCGTTCTTGCTTTTTGTAATGCACGCAATGCTGATCAGAATAATTAAGGGGATAAAAAATTTTAGTTTCATATAGCTTATAAATAGGGTCCTGTAAAACCAAGATTTGTCATTCCTGTTTTTACTTCAGGGCAACCGGTGAATAAATTCCAGAGCAACTTTGTTCTATAGTTTTCTATCATGATCACGATTGGTCCCTGGTCAATGGCTAAATAAGAATTAGCAAACCAAAGGTCGTTCAAACTGAAAGCATCTTTAAACCCATACTCGCCCCATAATTTATCACCAAGAACATAATAGAAAAACTTCAATGCCTTCATTGATTCCGTGGGAGTGTAGGGCATAGAAGAAATAGCGGCAGTGGGAGCAATTACACCTACATCGTTTGTTGGTGAACTTGCTGTATATCCATTTTGAATGTCGCTTGCAGTGAGGCCCCAGCACGAATCACTATAGCCAAAATATTGTTTGGGATTTGCTTTGCAATATTCATAGTTGATCCTTGTGTGATTCAGCGTTTGAATTTGATAATCTGCATAAGCGTCACTTAAACCATTGGGATCAATTCCAAGAAATGAATAGTGTTCAAAAAATAATGGACCACCATTGGGTTCACCAAGTGGTAAAGTATAACCATAATAATTGTTATTGTTTTTCATTCCGCCACTTCTCGCAAAACCGTCATCATACACCGATTTTGGAATTGAATGTGTTGGTGAAGAAGCTGCCAATATATAAGTGATCAAACATTCATTCCACCCCCGGATGGGAACATTTATCGCCCAACCCGCAGTTGGGCTCCAGTTCCAATACAAAACATTTTGGGCATTTTGCCTGAACCAATCCCATTCAACTGCGTTCCACAGATCATTGATATCATTTCGCAAATTTGTTTCTGTGGCATCAGCTCCATTGAAATATTGTCGAACGGTCAATAAGCCCATCATCAAATATGAAGTTTCAACAAGGTCAGCACCGTCATCATTTGGAGCAAATGGAACAACAATCCCGCTGGTGCCATTCATCCAATGAGAAAAAGCTCCATGAAAATGTTGTGCATTGTTTTTTAAAAAACTTATGATCTTTTGCACTCTTGCCACGCCTTCACTTCTCGTGATAAAATTTCTGCTGATGGCTACTGGAATTGTCATTATGCCAAAACCTGTTCCGCCAGTAGTAACAGTCTCTCCGGATGAATTTCTTTCTCTTGCCATGCCACTTACAGGATGAGCAAAATCCCAAAAGTATTTGAAAGTTTGATGTTGCACAAGATCAAGCAGTGCATCATCTAGAAGAACTGTAAACTTTCTTGAAGAATCGATCTTAGTAATAAAATTTACACCTGCAGATCCGGTTAATGAGCCTCCTGTTGCTGACTTTAATGAGTTAGAAACATTAATGTTGTATTTAGTAAGAAATTTTAAACTCGCTGATGGTTGAATAATTATCGTGTTGTCATTATTCTCATAAGAAACCGAATAAGAAACAGATGCTCCATTGTTATCTGCAAAAGAAAAAGCGGAATTAACAGTGTTTTTATTAACCGCATCCGAAAAAGAGAATTTTATTACAGGTAAAATATCCGTATTATAATTTGAAGAACTGGGTGTTTTACCACTCAGCTTGATATCTGTTGATCTAAAATTTACGGGCGGTGGCGTAGGATCACCACCTGAATTTTTATTGCAGTTCCAAAATAGAAACATAAATAAAATAACTGCACAATTCCTGCGACTCATTTTCTAAGGGTTTAATTTTTTTATTCTACAACTAATGTATTGATCGAATGAGGAAGACTCGTGGCTTCTACTGCCTTTTTTCCTATGTACATTCTATATGAAAATTTTTCTCCTGTTGGATTCATAATTACAACGGCAAGTTTTCCATCACCATTTTTAAATCCAGTCGTTAAAAGCTGGACCCTGTTTGCAGAACTAATGATACGTTTTGCTCCCGGCCTTATGAATTTTGAAAGATGACCTATGTAATAATAAGAGTTCATATACTGCAATGTGCCTCCTTTTGAGTGCACAGGTGCGAAGCAAAAATTACCTACGTGATTAGGTCCACCGGTTTCATCCAACAGTATATTCCAGTCTGTCCATGCCACAGCCCCATTATTAAAATCATGTATCATATTCTCGCCATAATTTTCACCCCATTTCCAGTCATTGAAAGTTTGCCAGCTAAATGGATAGTTGCATGCTTCTGTAAGCATTAAATTTTTTGAAGGAAAAGTTTCAGCTACGCGTTGCACGTTATCATATTGTCTTCCACCATTCCACACCTCATACCAGTGAAAACCGATTCCCCATACATATTTTGCAGCACCAGGATCATTTAAAAGAGTAGACGCTCTTTGATACAAAAGATCGCGGTTGTGATCCCACGCAATTAATTTTTTATCGCTTAAATTATTTTTTTGCAGTGTAGGGCCGAGATGATTTTTTATAAAATCTCTTTCTTCTTCCGCTGTATACATGCAGCTCTCCCAGGTTTGTTTGGCCATGGGTTCATTTTGGACACTCAATCCCCAGACAGGAATGTTTTCTTTTTCATACGCTTGAATGAATTTCACATAGTAGGTTGCCCATGAATCATAAAAGTCTGATTTCAATTTGCCACCGTGCAGCATGTCGTTATTATCTTTCATCCAGGCTGGTGGACTCCAGGGACTTACGAATAAGTTTAGTTTTCCTCCCGCAGCTTCAATTGCCTTTTTGATCAAAGGGATCTTATATTTTTCATCATGTGAGATGTTAAACGATTTTAATTCTTTATCGCCATCGCTTACGTAAGTATAAGAATCGCTTGAGAAATCACAACTATTAATATTGGTTCTTCCAAGGGTATAACCAATGCCTTTGTCCTTGTCATAATAAGCATCGAGAATTTCTTTTTGTTTATCAGCAGGTAGTTTAGCAAATGTTTCAGCAGAAGCATCCGTTAAAGCACCACCAATTCCCAGAAAAGTTTGAAATGTATGTGAAGGATCCACAAAAATACTTGGCTGCGTTTCCAATGGCTGATCAAAATCAGCAAATGATAAAGTATCGGTTGTCGATAACCTGTATGAAGTACTGTCAGCCGTTGTGTAAACAACTACTTTTTTCCCATCCGTATTAAAAGAAGTATCCGCAGTTGTTGTTGCGGTGCTTGTATCTGCAACTTTATTTTCCGAACAAGCAGCCAGAAGAAAAAGGCAAGCCAGGCAAGTCAGTTTATTCATCGCAAAAATTTTAAGTGGTTGATAAAATAGTTATTGTTTTAGGGTTAATATTTCGTTGAACGTATTTGCTTATTGGATAATTAACTATTGCCAAACATAGGTGCCCACTGCACCTGCAGCCAGGTTAGTCGTTGTCCATTGTCCATTGAACCTGATATTAAAGGTCGCTGCAGATGCTCCATCATTTTCCACTATCACTACTTTTTTGCCATCCGGAGTTTTGAAAGCTGCATTGTATAAGCTACCGGCAATATTGCTGGCAATGCGAACAGAACCCGGCGGAACAAATTTGGACACATGCCCTACAATGTAGTAAGAGGGGTTCCTGTTAACAGCACCATTCAATGTTATCGCTCCTTTGCATTCTGTACATCCCCCCTGCGTATGAGGACCATAATTTGCATCATTGGCTAAATTCCATTCCAATGCTACTTTGCCCCAATTTCTTACTGTACCAATGATCACATTTTTTACATGCCATTTTAAATTGTCATCAAAGCTTTCTTTGGCTCCCGTCCATTGTTCTGTGAAATAAAGATCTTTATCGGGATAGGCATTATGAACTGTTGTCAATGCGCTGATATCGCCTCCATATAAATGAAAAGCTGAACCGTCAACAAAGGGTCTTGCGGCAGGATCGTTTAAAATAGTAATTGGATAATCCGGCCTATCGCAATTATGATCATACAAAATAATTTTGGTATTGATGCCTGCAGATTGAAAAGCCGGGCCGAGATTATTTTTAATAAATGATCCTTGCTGTTCTGCAGTCATGATCATGCTTGGATTATTACCACCATACAACGGTTCATTTTGCGTAGTAATAGCATTAATTGTAATTCCATTTGCCTGCATTTGCTGAATGTATTTTACAAAATAGCGGGCATACACATCATAATATTGCGTTTGCAAACTTCCACCAATGGAATTTCCATTGTCTTTCATCCAAAGCGGAGGGCTCCATGGTGAGCCAAGAATTTTTATGTTTGGATTGATAGCAAGTATTTCTTTTAACACAGGAATAAGGTCAAGCGTATCTTGTGAAAGACTAAAATGATCAAGATTTACATCTGTTTGCCCTGCAGGCAAATCATCATAACTAAAAACAGAAGCATCAAGATCAGAAGCACCAATGCTAATTCTTAAATAACTTACGCTAATGGAATTTTCCCCTGTTCCAAATAGTTCCTGTAGCAAAGAACTTCGTGTAGAGGCGCTAAGGCGATTGATCAAATAGGCACTTCCACCTGTAAGCGCATAACCAAAGCCATCAATGGTTTGAAAAGTTTGAGTGCTGTCTACATCAATAAACGGATTAGAGTTATTTGTCTTGCCAAAAAATATATCAGCCTGTTTTTGGAGTAGTGCTGACTTATCACCTTTTGTTACCCATGAAGAAACACTGACTCCCGAAGAGTTGTTATTATTATTGTTGTTGTTATTACCAGCGCCGGTGTTTGCATCAGTAGTTTTATTTTTTGAGCAGTTTGACTGTACTGACAATACTCCAATCAACAAAAAAGCGGATATTAAAAAATTAAAGCGCATAACTTATTCAATTAAACAATTATTTATTATTTCGTTTTAAAAAGATCAAGCTATCGTTATTTCTTGCCAGTACCAATAATTTATTTCCCTGCTCATAGTTTAACCATTTGGCATCTCTTACCTCACCATTTATGCGGGAAAGAACAGATAGTATTTTAAACTTGTTTTCTTTTTTATCAAATGAAAATAACGTTGGAAACAAAGCATCATAACGACCTTCATATGGAATAACGCCATAAAAATTCCCCGCAGCTAAAAGATCCCCATTTTGATCATCTGTAAAACTCATTACCGGGGCTAATTGCAATTCCTCCGGCAAATCTTCTCTTATAAAGTTCCCTTTTCCATCATTAATGAAGCATGAGGAGCTAAGTGTTTCCGCTTTCAATTCAACATAATTTTTAAAAAGATCATAGAACATATACTGAACCGTTTTGCCTGCCACTTCACTATAAGTTAAATATGCTTTTTTCATTACCGGCAAGGTGCGTTCCAGTTCATCCTTTGCCAGGAAGGTGTACTCTTTTCCATTAACTGTATAGCACATAACTTGTTCAATAGAACCATTGTTGTCAAAATCGTTGACATATAATTTACATGGCCCGTTTTTACCTGCCCATAGTTTTGTGTTATGTCCCCAGTTGCCTGCAAGTATATCAGGATATCCGTCACCATTCACATCAGTTATATGAATTGTTTGCCAAAGACCTGTTGATTGTGATATATCTGCTTCCGTAAATTTTCCTTTGTTGTTCATAAAAATTTTTACAGGCATCCATTCACCTGCTACAGCAAGGTCAGGCCAGCCATCCTTATTCAAATCGGTAAACGAAGCTGACGTGACCAACCCTATCTTTAACAAATTCATGATCTCTTTTGGAGCTACAGTAAAGTTTCCCTTTCCATCATTTAGATATAAATAGGAACTCTGTGGTATGCCGTATTTTATCGGATCAGATAAGAAGCCAACAAAAACATCACTGTCTCCATCTTTATCTATATCCGCAATAGCAACGCAAGATTTATTTTCGTAAAGCTGTGGAATAGATTTTAATGTAATAGAAAAATGTCCTTTGCCATCATTTATGAACAAACGATCTGAAGTGGAAATATCACTGCTCGGCATTTCATTTCCGCCACTAACTACCCACAGATCGGGATAACCATCACCATTGGCGTCAAAAAAAGCAGCATCCACGTCTTCACAAATAGCAAAATGATTAAACAACACTGTGTCGGATGGAATAAACTTTCCATTTGGCTGCCGGATCATTAACCGCCCAGGCTGACCTTTCGCCCCACATATATACAGATCATCGAACCCATCTTTGTTTACATCACCCACGGCTATCTTAGGACCTCGTGTACTTTCCTTATGCGGAATTAAATATTGAACATTAAAATCCGTAAAATTGTTTTCTTCATGCTTCCATTGAATGTTTACATCAGCACTTATATTTTGAAATGGCTCTGTGTTTTTTGGGAAGAAATTTTCGTAAATAAAACTACCCGACGCATTTTTCTGATCGATCACTATTTGTTTATTAGCTACGACATTTTTTAAAACCTGATATTTTTGATTTGGCCAAATAATAAGTAAACTGTCAATAGTGGTTAAGCTATCTAAGCCAAAATGTAATCTCGTATCGGATGATGATTGAAATCCTCTTGTCAGCATTAGTTGCTGATATTGTATTCCATGTCTTGTAAATAAATACGCTTTTGTGCCGACACCAAACGTATTTGCATCATTTCCTTTGAAAGAGATCGAGATATAATTTTTCTTAGATGAATTATTTTTTAAGATGACTGCAGGTGCATCAATTGAATTTATAACGAGATCTAAATTGCCATCGTTATCCAGGTCAGCATAAGCAGCTCCATTATAGAATCCTTTCATCTTGCCAGTTCCCCATACATCACTCACATCTTTAAAAGAAGTGTCGCCTGTATTTTGGAAAAGGAAAGGATGAGATGAACCATCCGGCATTTTATCTACGGTCATTTGATCATATTCGTCGGAAGTATCCCTGTTCACTTTCCTGACGAGATCAGAAACAAACCGAACGTAATCGAGATCGACAGGCCGCTTTACAATTCCGCTTGATACAAAAAGATCTTTGTTGCCATCATTATCAAAGTCAGCAAACAATGGGCACCAGCTCCAGTCTGTCGCAGAAATACCGGAGACCAATCCTACATCGCTAAAACTTGTACCCTTTCCATTATTGCGTTGCAGGCAATTTCTTGAAACCTGGTCCTGGAATCCGTTGCGAAGAATTTTATAATTGTAGATATCATAGTTCTCATCGCTGCCGTATGTTTTCAAAGTTTTTTCAGCAGGTGGCAGCATGTCAACCGTTACAATATCCGGCTGTCCATCGTTATCATAATCGGCAATATCATTGCCCATGCTAAAACGTGAGTAATGCCCAAAATGCTTTGCGCCACTTTCAGTAAATGTTCCGTTACCATTGTTGATATAGTAATAATCATTTTCGTGAAAGTCATTTCCAATGTAAATATCTTCCCATCCATCGTTGTTAAGGTCGGCAACAGAAATTCCCAGGCCGTACCCAAGGCTGCTTTGATAAATGCCGGCTTGTGCCGAAACATCGGTAAATTTTTTTTCTGCTGTATTTAAATCATTCCGATAAAGCCTGTCCCCGGCGCTTGGATTAAATTTCCTGCGATTGGAAGTGTCTACAATATTGTCATTTGGCCTGTGTGACTGATTAAGGACATAACAATCGAGATCACCATCATGGTCATAATCAAAAAAAGCTGTTTGCGATGTAAAGCCAGAGAAATCCAATCCGTATTCTTTTGCGCTTTCAGTGAATGTTCCATTCTTATTATTAATAAATAATTCATTCCTGCTTTTCAATTTTCCCTCAATGTTTATAGCACTTACATATATATCCAAAAAGCCATCGCCATTTACATCAGCCATGGTAACGCCACTGCACCATTCTGAAGTCCCGGCTACGCCGGCTTTATCAGTAATATCCTCAAATTCAAAATTGCCTTTGTTCAGATAAAGTTTGTTGTGGCCTTTACTGTTTGCGGTAAAATAAATGTCGGGAAGTCCATCATTGTTTATATCACCGGTAGCTACACCACCTCCGTTGTAATAATATAAATAGTAAAGGATGCCAAATGCTTTCTTACTTACGAGAGTGTTGGTAAAATGAATATTTGTTTTGGAGGGTGACAAAGAAGTAAACAAGGTGTCTGAACGATGACATGAAGTAAGAGTAGTAATAAAGAAACACACAATGGCCAATGGAAATAATATAAGTGATTTAATTTTCATTTTGTTTGCTGCGATGAGTTTTTATTTTTCAGCAAGGTTAAAATTTTTTCAGTTTCGTTTTGATAGATCTTTATGTAATGGGTTCTCATAAGGGCAGGTGTTGGTGCATCCGCACCTTGCAGATAAACAGCCACAGCGTGTGAAAGTTGTTTGGGCATGTGGCAATCGATACAATTTTGTGTAATAGAGGGACCGATCTCATTTGTCATCTTACATAATTTCCCATGACCTTCACTATGACAATTTATACATCGTTGTGAAAATATTTCAGTCTGTCCGTTTTCATTTTCATGAACATTGTGACAGCTTATGCAAGTTACTTTTCCAATCGTGAAGCATTTGCTTAAAGAAAGTAATCCTAATTGATTTCCGTGCACATCAATGTTATCTGCATTTTGAATAGCAGCTTGTAGCGAAAAATAATTTGAAAGTGTATCACCTGCCTTGAATTGAAACGATGGTTTTGTTTTTGTTAAGGCACCGCCATGACAGAGTGCACAAATATCTAATAAGCGATCCCGGGAAAGTTTGCCGGGATTTACAACAAATTTTGCTTCTCTTGCCGATGGGTTTTGTGTGTGAAATATTACATGCTCCGCCGCAGGGCCATGACATTTTTCACAATCGACCGCATAAATAATTTTATTTTGATCAAACTCTTCCAGCTTTTTTGATGTATTGGACGTTTTTTCAAAATAGGTGCTGTGACATTCTAGACATCTTGAAGTGATGGGTCTGTTAAATGCAACAGTGTGTGGCGGATAGCCCGGGCTATTTGACCATTGTTTTTCAGAAGAGAAATAAGTGATAGGTAATTGTACTAATTTATTGTTCATCCAGCTTAGATAGCTTTGCCCCTTTCTTCCTGAGCCAATCACTATATCAAATCTTCCTTCACGTATTTTATTTCCGTTGTTATACTCAACCTGGAAAAAATCACTGTCTCTTTTTTCCATTGTTACATTTATGAAGGGATCAAATTCGAAGACGTTTTTTCCTGCCTCAAAGCTTCCCAGAATATTTTTTTCGGTTGACAGCGCTGATGTGAGATGATGTTCTGTAAGAAGATGTTTGTTATAAATATCCCTGTGGCAGTTGGCGCACGATTGAGATCCTGCAAACTTTTTGAATGCATCATTTTTTGCTTCTTCTTTTTTATCGCTATTGTCTACACATTTTGACAAAAAGAAAACGCAGGAAATAATGATCCCGGGGAGGAGTAAAAATTTATTGTGCCTTGAAAATTTCTTTTTTTGATACACTTTAAATGTAAAAAGGCTGAAACAGAATTTCAGCCTTTTGTTTATAATTTGAAAACCTTAAACGAAAAGCCTACATCTTGCCGGTATACAAGGCTTGCACTTCCGCAGAAGTCAATGCTGTATTATAAAGCCTGAATTGATCTAAAGCTCCGCCCCATTCTTGTCCCCATCCGAGGTCTTTAACATTTCTTCCACCAAGATTAAATCCTGTTACTTTAGAGCCATCCAGGTTTACAGCACCATGGCCCGTCCATTCCGGAACATGCCCATTGGGAACACCATCAACATACAATGTCAACTTGGATGTAGCAGCATCATACACAAAAGCTAAATGATGCCATGCATTATCCTGTATGCCAGGCACACGATTTGGTCCTTCCCAGGTTAACCATGCTTCATTTGAGTTTTTATCAAATACATACATTTTTATAATAGCTGAATCATTATTTGCCGGGTTACTCCAGTCGAATAGCAAAAACATGGAAGTGTTTGCCCAATTACCATTGGAAGATGCAATGTTGTACAGAAATGCAGCATTGTTACTTGGCGCCCCGTTTCGTTTTTCCCAGAAAGCAACTGTAAAACTTTGGGCTGTTGACGCAAAATCATTTGGACTAACATAGTTTAAAAATGCGTCGGTAGGTCCCTCATAAGCTGTTCCCGTAATACCATTGCTGTAGGTGATAGATGAGGCCGGGAAAAAGCTTGGATATTCTGAAATGCTGTCTTTGAACCGAATATTGAGTTGCTTATCCTCCTCCGAAGTTGAATCAAAACTTAAGAAAAACCGAAGAGGAGTTGATGGAGTTACAGGCTGATCCTGTGGATAATCACCAAGAGCAGGTCTGTCCATCTTTTGACAACTAAGTATTGCCAAAACGGGCATCATAACCGCTACAATTTTTAAAAGCTCTTTTCTTCTTAGCATAAAAATATTTTTAAGAAATGATACAAATAGTTTCATCACCATTCAGGGTTTTGTACTAGCACACCGCCTGAAATATCAATCGCTTTTTGTGGTATAGGATAATACCGGCAACGATTAGTATATCCTAAAGCGCCGAGTGCATTTACAGCATCACCCCAGCGAACAAGATCATAAAATCTATAACCTTCCATAGCAAATTCCCAGCGCCTTTCATTCTTAATAGCTGTCCGCATTTGATCTTTACTCGCATAAGCTATATGAGGTAATGCAGTAGGATCAGAGCCAGAGTTTCTTGCCCTTGCTCTTATTTGCTCAAGCAGATCTTCCGCAGTAGCTCCTTCACCAGCTTCATTGCTTGCTTCTGCTTTCATTAAAATAATATCGGCATAACGGATGATCCTATGATTTATCCATGCAGGATATCCCGATGTAACCGTTCCTGTGTATTGACGCACTGCCGGATCAGAGTATACTTTTTTGTTCCAGTATTTTTGATCCAATGCTGTACCCGGATTATAAGGAGGCAATGTAGCACCAAATCCTCCTGTTGCAGGTCCACCATCAAATTGACCAGAATACAAAATGGTCATTGATTTTCTCGGATCGGAGTTATCCCAGGCAGTTACGAGATTATCAGTGGGAGTGTTCCAACCCCAACCCAAATTCCATTGAGAGCTTGCACCGCCCTGGCGAACGTTTTGTGAGACACCAAAGTTGGAACCATAGTCAGGCTTGCCACCTGCGCCAAGATAAGCTTGCATTTCTAAAATAGATTCGGAGCTGTTTTTACCCACACCATTGAGTCCTTCTTTCCAAACATTAACAAAATTGGGAAGTAATGAATATTCACCGGAATTAATGACCTGATCGCAAAGAGCAATTACCTGTGCCCAGTTTTGTCTGAAGAGATAAGTTTGAGCCCACAAAGCTTTTGCGGCTCCGCTTGTTAATCTGCCCGGAAAAGGATTTTGATTCGTTGTACTATTGAACCAATTTAATGGAAGCAATTGTGAAGCAGAATCAAGATCAGCATCGATCAAAGCATAGATGGCATCAACAGGCGATTTTGGTTGAACCCCTTTAGAGGCATCTGTATAGTAGTAGTCAATTTTAGGAACTTCCCCGTAAGCCTTTATTAATTCAAAATACGAATAGGCTCTGAAGAAATGTGCTTCACCAATGTTTCTCAATGATGCTGCATCTGTTGCTTTTAATGAATCAGCATAGAATAATAATTGGTTCGCTTTATTGATCATGTAATAATGATCATCCCAATATGTGTTGGTAGCCCAATCATCTTTTGTATACTGAAAGGTTTCAAATTCGGTATTGATCTCAGCACCATCTGTGGCACTGCTTCCTTTTTGGGCATCATCATCTCTTATGCTATTAAAGTCCAGCCAGGGTAACGTGTTAAACCCAGCCCAGGTATCAAAGATCTGGTACATACCTATTGCTTGTCCATCCAACTGGCTACCGTAATCAGTAAGAGTCGGCGAAAGAGGTTGTCTATCAAGAAATTTTTTACACCCTGTTATTGCAGTTCCAATAACAGCAACCATAAATAAGCCCAGGAAAATTTTATTAGATTTTTTCATATTCTTAATTTCTTAATTAATGGTTAGAAAGTCACATTCAATCCAAAAGTGATCACACGTGGAATAGCGCCGCCTGCAAAATCAAATCCAAACCCTGTAGCATCTCCGCCAAATTCAGCTGTGTAGCCCTCAGTGTGTTTCCATGTTTTTAAGTTTTGAACATTGGCATAAACACGAAGCGCTTTAATATGAGCCCCGGCTACCAGCTTTGGATCAAAATCATAGCCAACTTGCAGATTCCTGATGCGGACATAACTTCCATCTTCGATATTGTAGGTAGAGCCATTATAATTGAAGCGATCTGCCTGGCTAATGATCGGTTCCCAATTTGAAGTACCGGCACCATGCCATCTTTCTTCTTTAAACGCCGGGTAGTTTACTCTCTGGAAAGGTGACTCAAGTGATCCCCATATTCTGAATACTTCGTTTCCATAAACACCACCTATATCTACACTTAAATTGAATCTTTTATAATTGATACCAAGTGACCCACCATAAATAAAATCAGGAGATGGATTACCTATTACTGTACGGTCATTTGCATCGATCACTCCATCCCCATTCACATCTTTGAATTTAAAATCACCGGGACGATAAGATCCAATTGAGGAAGCAGGAGGTGAAGTAAGAATGTCAAGATTGCTTTGATAAAGACCTTCTACTACATAACCAAAAAATGAACCAATAGGATAACCCGGTAAAGTCCTGGCTTCTGCACTACCGTTATTTGCATATCCTCTAATGATAACACCCGCAGGTAAGTCAGCCGCTACGCTTTTCACTTCATTTTTCATGAAAGTGATATTACCTCCTACATTTATGCTGAAGTCGTTGTTTATTTTTTGTGTCCACGTAGCTAAAAATTCCTCACCCCAGTTTTTGATCTTACCTCCGTTTTCCAATTGGTCATCTAAGCCAAGTGATGCTAAACTCACGTAAGTCATCATATCATTGGTGGTCTTATTGTAATAGTTGGCTTCAAAATGAAGGCGATTATTGAATGCGGTTAATTCAATTCCAATTTCAGCTGCGTTTACTGTCTCCCATTTCAGATCAGGATTCGCTCTATAAGCAGGCAACGCACCTGTAACCAGGTTATTACCGAAAGGAACAACAGTTCCTGTTTTAAGTCCGGGGTAAGATGGATAATCCAATCTTACATTGGGGTCAGTGCTATATGTGCTTTGATTTCCTAAGACGCCTACTGAGCCTTTTAACTTAAGGAAATTGATCTGGGAAACACCTGCCATAAAATCTTCACGGCTGATTTCCCAGGCACCGCCGACCGCCCAAAATTGCTGATGGCGATTTTTTTCCGGAATACGAGAAGAGGCATCATCACGGAAAGAGGCATTTAAATAATATTTGTTCTTATAATTATACAGTGCTCTTGCCAGGTACGACACAGTTGTGTATTCACTTTGATAAGAAGAAGCATCGCCCTGGAATACATAACCAAAACCGTTGTTCAAATACCACAATCTTTTATTGTCGGGTATTGGCAGATCCGTAGGTCCTGTTCCCTGCGTAGATGTTCCATATTGCTGCTGCGTACCGAAATAATAAGTAGTGAAGCCCCCGGTTGCAGTTATGTTATGATCGCCAAATTGTTTTTTATATGTAAGAATATAATCCTGCTGAAATTTTCTCCATGTTTGTGTGCTTTGATACACCTTTGTTTGTGTACTATATAAATAGGCAGAATCAGATAATGGATTAGAAGCATAATAAAGAGGAGTGTATTGACGATAATCCAAAGTGCTTATATCAGCATACCATGTAGATCTGAAATTAAAATTCTTCAGGAAATTCAAATCAATATAAACACTACCTACAGCCCTGTATTCATAATTTACTTGCTTATTCGATGTGTTTTCTATTTCCATGATCGGATTCACAACACCTGAATTTTGAAGAGCTACATCCAAACCGGAATATAAATTTTGAACTATACTGTCAGGCCCATAAGGATCTTTTACGAGGAATGGTTTTGTTTGTGCCGATACCTGAGGCATAACCTTTCTTGCATCATCCAGCCTGCTCTTGTTTGGATCGAATTCTGTAAAGGGGTTTTGCTGACGGGAAGCATTCAAATTGATGCCGATCTTTAAGGCCTTAGAAAATTTAACTTCATCGCTCATGGAAAGAAGCATTTTTTCCAGCTTTTCATTTATAATAATGCCTTCATCATAAATATATCCCAAGCCAAGTATGAACTTATTTTTATCTGAGCTTGTAGAAATACTTAAACTAGTGTTGCTAAAGTGACCTGTACGTGTTACTGCATCGATCCAATCTGTGTTTGCAGTTAAAGCTGAATAGTCAGGAGTTGCAACGTTGTTATTTGCATTTTCCTCTGCAAAAAGGGTATTAAACAAATTGGCATCAGCCATTTTGATCTTATCAACTAATTTCTTAGAGCCATAAGAGGTGTTGAAATTAATTACCAACTGACCAGACTTCGCACGTTTGGTAGTAATAGCAATTACACCCGTTGCACCTCTTACACCAAAGATGGCCAGTGATGAAGGATCCTTCAAAACTTCGATTGATTCAATATCACTTGGATTGATATAATCAATATTGTCTTGTAAAATTCCGTCTACTACATACAAGGGATGCACCTGGCCAATACTCACTGTACCACGTATGCGGATATCAGGTTCTGCTCCAGGAGTACCATTATTCACAACGTACAAACCTGCTACTTTGCTTTGCAATGAAGATATAGGGTTACTATTTGGTTTATCAGCCACTTCCTTTCCACTAATTTTTACAATAGATCCTGTAAGGTCCCTTTTGCTTGCTGTTCCATAACCAATAACAACTACTTGCTCCTGCACTTTTGTAGAAAGGGACAGGGTTACATTTATAACAGCCCTGCCCGACACTGCTACTTCTTTACTTTCATATCCTACATAACTAAACACCAATGTAGTATTATCGGGAACAGTAAGGGCATAGTTGCCGCTTGCGTCGGTAGTAGTTCCAAGTGAGCTTCCTTTTACCGAGACAGAAACGCCTGCCAGTACGTCTCCACCTTCTGTAGCAGTAACATGGCCTGTAACCCGAATGTCTGTCAGGTCTTCAAAGTTTGCACCACCAGAGGTCGCTTCCTTTAAGACAACCAGTTTGTTGTCCAATACTTTGTAAACAATGCCCGTGTTTTGGAGCAGTTGATCCAGCACCTCCATAACAGGCTTTTCTGTTACCTGGATATCTATCTTGGGTTTGTGCGCAACCAGGTTTTCATTGAACAAAAAGCGATAGTCGGTTTTTTTCTCGATCGCTATAAATGCTTTACGCAAATCAACCGATTTAAGATTGAGCGTAATATTATCCTGCGAATAACCTGATGCAGATACATGCAAGCAGGCTATAAACAAACAGGGTATCAACAATCTCATAATCCTTACAGTTTTTTTAAAAAGATCGACTTGTAGTAAAGCATGTTGGGTTGTAATTTTAGTCATACTTTCAATTAAGAGGTTAGATAATTTGGCTTTACAGTTTTTATCCGAAGAGTTTAACCTTACACGGGGTCCTGGGGCAAACAGGGTCCCGTTTTTTATTCTCTTGCTTAAGAAGTGTTAACTGGCGGCAGCATAGCAATCGATTTTTAGTTACTTAATTTTATTTAGTAATAGTGATTACATTTCCTGAAATTTTATAATTAAACCCAAAGGTTTCACGTAAAGCATCCAATGCCTGGCTAACTGTTTCATTTGTGAAACTTCCGAATAACCGTATCTGCGATACTTCTTCATCGGAAAAATTGATCTTTACTCCATACCATCTTTCCATTTTTAATGCTACTTCCCCGAATGTTTCGTTTTCCTGGAATATGAGTTTATTGTCAACCCACGAGGTTTCTATTATTGTACTATCAACAGGATAATAAGTTAAGTGCTGAACAGAGTAAATTGGTTTTTCCGATGCACTTTTTACCGGAGTCTGGGCAATGGTTGATTTATTAACAGTTACGTTATTATTTGCAACAATTAGTTTTTCATTTGGTTCCAAATAAACTTTTTCATTCGACCTGTTCTTTACTGTTACTTCCACTTTACCACGAATAAGGCTTGTTTCTGTGTTTGCATCTCCAGGATATGACCTTACATTAAAGGCGGTACCTAATACTTTTATATCAATCACGTTTGTATGAATAATAAAAGGATGTGAAGAATCTTTTGTAACATCAAAAAAAGCTTCCCCTGAAAGATTTACCTCTCTTATGCTTTTGCCGAAATTTTTATCGTAAGTAATACTGCTGCTGGCATTAAGCCATACGGTTGAGCCATCTGGCAATTGGATTTGCGTTTTTGATCCAGGCTTGGTGGCTACCTGGCTCAATTTTGATATGTTTTTCTTTTCCGAGGTATTAAGTGCATTACAAATAAAAAGGGTCACAAGGAGAATAGTTGCAGAGGCTGAAATGATCCACCAATTTCTTGTATTGTTTTTATGTTTTGGTTTTGCTTCAATATCATGTGGGCCAGCATCACTAAACTCGATATCGGCATTTTTCATTCTGTCCAAATGATTTTCAAAAGCCTGTTCAACCTCACCCACTGCAAAAGCGTCTGAATGAAAATTAAGACTTGATAAAACATTTGCTGTTTTTCCGCATTCGGGATGTGTAAGTAAGATTTCTTCAAACTCCTTTAATTCAGCGGTGTTTGCTTCGCCACTTTCTTTTTTTGATAGAAGTTCCCAAAATCTGTCAATAATCATAAAGGCAATTAGATGTTATAAAGACAGTTAGTTTTGGCGGTTACCCCTAACCGGATTTTAATTTTTCGAAAAAGCGGCCAGGTGGTGAAGCTTGAAATTGATGGCGGTACCAATTTTCTTAAAAGCTAAGGACATTTGATTTTCGACGGTCTTTACAGATAGTTGTAGTAATTCGGCCACCTCTTTGTATTTAAGGCCTTCCTCTTTTACCAACTTAAATATGAGGCGGCAGCGTGGCGGTAGTTCCTGGATAGCTTCTCTTATTTGTTTTATATTCTCTGCCGAGATCAGTGTCTGTTCAGGATCATGATAAAGACTTTTAAACTCAGTAGCCACATCACTAATATCTATTTCCGCTCTGTTCTTAAAGTCATTGAACTGGTTAATGCATCTGTTTTTTACTGCCGTGAAAAGATAAAAGGATAAGTTTTCAACCTTATCAAGATGCTGTCTTTTTTGCCAGATCTTTATGAAAACATCTGAAACAATTTCCTCTGCCGATTCCTTTGATTTAAGTATTGAAGCCGCAAAATGAACAAGTGAGGGATAAAACAACAAAAAAAGTTGTTTGTACGCCTGCGTGTCATCAAAGCAGGAAATGGCCTGTTGCAGCAATCGTATGTTCTCCGGCTTTTTCAAATTTCACTGTAATGTAAGTACTTTTTTAGCAAAAGCTTACTGTTTTTTATCTGCTCACTTCAATAAGACAATCTCCTAAAAAATTTTGCTGCCTGCAAAGTGAAATTTTCTAAACTCAGGAAATTCTTACTATTTTTCTGATCAACCAACACATCATTCATGGCAACTCGTCGTTATCAAAAAGCTTCCTGGTTTTTATTATTTCCATGGGCACTTGTTTCAATTGTTCTAATTCTTTTATTCAATACAGTACTAAGCAATTGGTTCGGCAGAAACTGGAGTTGGGTGACACTCTTACTTATTGTTCCTGCGGCTGTGTTTGAAAATTTCAAAGTGGGGTACTCTACCATACAGGTGATGTTCCTGAAAATATTTTTTTCGCTCCTTTCATTTTTACTTACTGGATTTGCTTTGGGAATTTCTTTGGCGGGTTGGTATTATGAAAAATTTGAGCATGTCATTATTCCACGTATCAATTTTCCATGGTTTGTGCTGTTAGCATTAGTAGTGATCTTAGCGATTGAGGCCGTTCAGATTTTCAGTTCCCTGAAGGCAATGAAGAGAGAGTTTATGCAGTTTGATCAGGATAATTAGGAAATCAGTAGAACAGAATATTTAGTAATGTTGTTTCCACCAAGTTTCAATTCTTGGAAAGGAGATTTTAAACCACTCAGTATATTTTTCGGAATTATCTTTTAGGTCTTGTTTGATTTGAACCATTGTCTTGAACGAATAATCATTCACTTCATTGGGATCGATCTTTATTTGCCCATCATACTGTCCAATAAAAACGTGATCAAATTCATTTTCGGTTAACCCGTTATCGAACGAGACCCTGTAAATAAAATCAAATATTTTTTTGAGAGGGATTTTAAATCCCAATTCTTCATTCAATCTTCTTTCCGCAGCTTCATTTATTTTTTCACCAGGAAAAGGATGACTACAACACGAGTTGCTCCAAAGACCGGCGCTATGGTATTTATTTTTTGCCCGCTGCTGCAAAAGCATCTCGCCCTTTGAATTGAAAATAAAAACACTGAGTGCCCTGTGAAGAATACCTTTTTCATGAGCCTCAGTTTTTTCCATTGTACCTACCGGCTCATCTTTTTTATTTACTAATATTACCTGCGTCAATTGTTGGAATTAAGGATATACTAAGTTCAATTGCCTGATGTAGCGTATTCAGTTTTAACACTAAACAAGTTAAACTTAATATCTGCTGATTTGCTCCTTTAATAATTTACGTGCAAAATGTATGCGACTTTTAATGGTTCCCAAAGGTTCATTTAATGCTTCAGCAATTTCATGATATTTATAACCATCAAAGTATAGTTGAAAGGGAGTCTTGAATATTTCAGGCAAAGCGTCAATGGCCGCGTAAATTTCTTTTACTCTCAAGTCGATTTCCGCTTTATTATATACTGCCGCCTGTTTGTAATTAAGAAGATAATCATTAGGCGTATGATCAAAAATGGTTTGTTGTTTTACCTTTCTGCGATAATCATTTATAAAAATATTGCGCATGATAGTGAACAACCATGCCTTGATATTAGTTCCAACATTATATTTTTCCTGATTTGCTAAAGCTTTGTATAAAGTTTCTTGGTAGAGATCCTTGGCCGCTTCAGAATCTTTTGTTAGATTATTTGCGAACGGTCTTAAAAAATCTGCATTATTAATAAGTAGATTATTGAATTCAAAACTTGCCATACTAACACTATTTAACAATTTACCTAAAATTACTTCATAGGATGCAGAAATGATAAAATAATTGTTTAAACTTTGAATAAATTTCCAATCTGGTAAAAATGTACAACTATACTGCCAATTTAGATGGATAGACGGCTAAACGCCAAAATGAATTAGAGAGTAGGATTTAATAACTTACCAGAGTCAAGTAATTGTTGAAGAGGGGAGAAAATAGACGAATTTTTTAGGGCATTGAGGTGTCTGCTGTGATGAAGATCGGTACCGATGAGATCATAATATCCTTTTTTGAGAAGATAGCGAGCTAGCTCTGTAACGGAATTGCCGTATTGGCCACTTAAAGACAGAATGTTTAATTGAAAAAGATATCCGGCCGTTTTCAATTCGTCATAAAAATCCTTGTTTCGCTCCAGGTAAGAATAGCGTTCAGGATGAGCAATTACAGGTTGATAACCTTGTATCTGCATTTCAAATAATATACTCTTCCATTCGAACGGCTGACTTACCATTGAAAACTCAACCAATACCATATTGCTTCCGAAGCACATCAACGGTTCTTTTTTTTCTACAAGCTCAGCCAAATGTTCATCAATAAAATATTCAGCTGCTGCCTCAAGTTCTATTTCTATTTGTTCAATTTTTAATCTATTTTTTACTTCATTTAATTTTTCAATGATGATGCTACGGGTGTTTTTATATACATCCCACATAATGTGTGGAGTTGTGATCAGCTTTTTATACCCAAGATTTTTCATCCCTTTTATTAATTCAATAGACGTTTCCATATCCGGTGAGCCATCATCTATACCCGGAAGAAGATGTGAATGCATGTCTGCCTGCAAGAAACTATAACCGTCTACCTGTATGTTGGCCTTTTTCTTTTTAAAAAACATTATTTCTTACGATTCTTTTTATCGAGTAGTTCATAATACAAGTTTGACATGTCATTTGCCAATCTTTCAACACTAAATTTTTGCTGAACATGATCACTTCCCTTCTTACCTAAACAATTTCTTAATTCTTCACTTTCTACGAGTTGGTACAAATTTCTTTGAAAGGAAGCGATATCGTTTACATTTGAAAGTAGCGCTGTTTTATTTTCAATGACAATATCTTCAATACCACCAACACGTGTAGAAATAATCGGCTTATTCGCAGCCTGTGCTTCGATCAAACTTACAGGTGTTCCTTCGTTAAGAGAAGTTAGTGTAATAATATCCAAACCTGCATTAATGATATCAATATCATTCCTCCATGAAGTAAAAAATAGCGAGGTATTTGATCTGGAGTTGTTACTGAAAGAAATATTTAACTGTTCTGCCTTTTTTTCAAGGAACTGTCGTGTTTCTCCGTCACCAATAATAAAGGCCTTGACCTTTTTAGATGATTTGTTAAATACATAATTGAGGCCTTCTAAAAACAAGTTGTGATTTTTAACAGGAACCAATCGTCCAATAATTCCAATAGCAATTTCATCGTCACTTAAATTAAACTCCTCTCTGAATTTTTTTCTTTTCTCGTATTGATTTTCTGTAAATTTTTTTAATTCAAAGCCGAGTGGTATTACTTTAAATTTCTTCTCATTGGCAATATGAAAATCTTCAGTGAGTTCCTTTTTTTGTTGATCACTGATTGCTATTAATGTGTCCGTTTTTTTTGCGAGATACCTTTCAGTATTTATAATAAAGTTTGTCTTCAATTTTCCAAAGTAAGAATGGAACACATGTCCATGATAAGTATGAACAATTGCTGGGATCTTCAATGAACTTGCAGCTAACCTGCCTACCGCTCCCGGCTTTGCAGCATGCGTGTGAACAATATCAGGTTTAAAATCCTTAATGATTCTTTGTAGTTTTTTATAAGCTTTGTAGTCTTTCAATGGATCAATTGCGCGTCCCATTTCAGTAATCAACAATGGTTTAACCCCCATTTGTTTTGCTAAAAAATCGGCATTTTGTTCATGATCTTCTTTTTCACCCACTATAAGCAAGGTTTCGAATTCTGGAGAAAGATATCTTGTTAAATACAATGCATTTAAACTTGGACCGCCAGTTATCAAACGATTATGAATGCGAAGAACTCTGGGCATGAATGATCAGGAGTTAAAATAGTTTTTCCACCAGCTTTGAAAAACAATTAAAGCCCAAGTAGTAGCATGAGCGTCGCCGGGGTTATGAGAAAACAGTTTTGATTTAAGTTGTCTAATAGCATCAACACTAAAAATTCCTTGTTCTTCAATAAATGAGTCCTTTAGCAAATCATCTGTAATTAAGGAACGCAGTTCTTTTCGGAACCAATACAGAAGAGGAATTTCGAATCCATGTTTAGGATGATTGTATAACTCATTTGGCAAATATTTTCTAAAAGCATCTTTTACTATTTTTTTCTGGATGCCATTATCAATTTTATAATGTGTGGGAAGGGAAAATGCAAATTCAACAACTTCATGATCCAAAAAAGGAGATCGCACCTCGAGGCTATTGGCCATACTCATCAGGTCAACTTTAACCAGCATATCACTTAAAAGTACCAGGTTAATATCAGTTAGTAAAAAATCTTCCAGCGATTCGCCTCCTTGTAAATGTTTCAATAAATTTTGTTTTTGCTCTGAAAAAGAAGCATGGTTAACTTGAACTTTTATTTTTGGCGCCAGTAAATTCAATGCCTGCTGCTCATTTAAAAAACTTGCCCACCTCCAGTATCTTTCTTTTGTATTTAACTTGGAACCTTGAGCAAACCGATTAAGCTGCCTAAAAAGATTTGTGATTTTATTATTTCGAGATTGAGGAAGGATTTTCCATAAAGGTTCTCCTGCTTTTATCAAGCCGTTCATTAAATTTTTCTTCCTGATTTTCAATTCTGCCGCATGTTTATTGTACCCAGCAAAAACCTCATCACCACCATCGCCTGAAAGTGCAACAGTAACATGCCTGCGTGTATAGTAGCTAAGTATGTATTCAGGAATAGCAGAAGAATCAGCAAAAGGTTCGTCAATGTAAGCAAGTATATCGTTAATATGTTCAAGAAAGTCAGCGTTTGTCAATGAAAACACAGTATGATTTGTTTCATACCTTTTAGCTACAAGATTTGCATACTTTGTTTCATCGAAAAATGGATTGTCTTTATAACCAATTGAAAAAGTATTTAACCGCTTTGTATGCTGACCTGCTAAAGCAACCACAACCGAAGAATCTATGCCACCACTTAAAAAAGCGCCAAGAGGAACATCCGAAATCAATCTCTTTTTAACTGACTCATGCATCAATTCTTCTAATTTCAAACAAGCTTGTGGGTAAGAAAGAGAATTATTTGTCGTCCATTTCAGCTCATAATAGGGGCTGATCGCAAATCTTTTTTTACTTATAAATGCATAATGCCCTGGTTCAAGTTTTTTTACACCCTCTAACATAGAAGAAGGTTGTGGAATATAATTCAGCTGAAGATATTGAAGTAGAGTCGTGTAATTTAATTTCTTGGGAACATCATAAGCCATGAGAGCTTTCAATTCTGAAGCAAAGCAGAAGTAATTTTCATTTTTATAATAGTGGATAGGTTTTTTTCCGAACCGATCTCTTGCGAGAAATAACTCATCTTGTTGTTTGTCATAAATAGCAAAGGCAAAGAAACCACTTAAAAGAGGTAAGCAACTTTCTTTTAGTTTGATAAAAAGATGAAGCAAAACTTCTGTATCTGAGTGAGAGTTCCAATCACCTTTATCTGGAAAATGTCTTTCTCTTAATTCCTGGTAGTTGAAAATTTCCCCGTTAAAAATAATAGTATATCTGCCCGAAGGATCGATCATAGGCTGCGAACCATTTTCGGAAGTATCTATGATGCTTAGACGGCGGTGTCCGAAACCAAGTGAGTTATTAATAAAACATCTCCCACCATCTGGGCCACGAAGTGAAATTTTGTCGCTTGCGTCTTTTACTTTAGAAATTTGGTTGACACCTTGCTCTGTAAAACTTATTATACCGGTGATTCCACACATACCACAAAATTAATCTCTTTGATTATTAGATATTTTGATCACAAAGAATTCGTTTTTGCAATCTTTGTACCATGCCGGGATTCATTTACTTTTGAAATTATGGGTCCATCTTCACACTTATCCATATTGGACTTTGTATTGTTGCCTTTTTTTCTGGCAATTATATATGCCATTGCTTATAAAGTTCGAAACACAAAATATCCATACAAACATCCTTGGAGAAAATATTTTATCCCAGCTCTAACGGTAAAAATTTTTGGTGCGATATTTATAGGCATTGTTTACGCATACTATTACAAAGGAGGGGATACTTTTAATTATTTTAGCCAAGCTCAGGTAATCAATAGTTCGTTTGACGAATCCTTTGGAAAATGGATTAATCTTCTCTTTCATATTCCTTCTAAATTCGATAATAATTACTATAGTTATACTTCACAAATGGTTTGGTATTCTGATTCTGCTTCGTATACAATTTGTTCCATCGCTGCATTTCTTAGCGCATTTACATTTAATACCTATTTGCCTACTACAATATTATTTGCATTCATTTCATTTACCGGTATATGGGCGTTGTTTCGCACATTTACATCTCTTTACCCTCAACTTACCAAACCAATTGCAATTGCTATATTATTTATTCCAAGTGTATTTGTATGGGGCTCTGGGATTTTTAAGGATACTGTTTGCATTTTTGGATTAGGGTGGCTGACATATGGTACATTTCGTTTTCTGGTACGACTTTCCAGCACATTGGGATCCTAAGCTTAGAATTCCACGTGGACAAGTTGTCGCG
>JADMIO011089272.1_pt1 | contig 121520 bp, 90 predicted proteins | sample 8958161 | NCBI WGS metagenome assembly JADMIO01 (sample SAMN16585339, study PRJNA669376) | soil metagenome | isolation source: Crop rotation soil | place: USA: Cullars Rotation, Alabama | collected 2011 | reverse complement strand
CCGCGACTTCAAGTCACGTGAATTCCAAGCTTCGGATCCCACTGTGCTGGAAAGAAAACACCTGGGCATTTCCGCTGCCGGATTTCAGTGCCCCGATCTCGCTGCGGGTGACGCGGATATGGTCGGACAGGTATTCCAGCACGCTGACCAGCGTGTTCTTGTGCGGCGCTTTCAGGGCGCGCAGCTCGCCGATCACGCGGTTGAGGTAACCCTCCGCGTCCGGCAGCTGCAAGTTGGCGTTCTGGGCCATGGTCACACCGTGGCCGCGGCCGGGAAGACGCTGACGATCTTGGCGCGCAGCGTGTCGGCGTTGAAGGGCTTGACGATATAGTTGGAGACGCCGGCCTGCTTGGCGGCGACGACATTCTCGGTCTTGCTCTCGGCCGTCACCATGATGAAGGGGATATGCTTGAGCTTGGCGTCGGCGCGCACCTTGCGCAGCAGGTCCAGGCCCGTCACCGGCACCATGTTCCAGTCGGAAATCACCAGGTCCGGCGGGTTCTTCTGCATCAGGTGATAGGCGGTGTCGCCGTCATTGGCCTCGTCGACATTGTTGATCTCGAGCTGCCGCAGCAGGTTGCGCAGGATGCGCAGCATGGTGGTGTAGTCATCGACGATAACGACGCGCATACTCTTGTTCAGGCTCATGTCACTCTCCTAGGAAGCGGCGGGAAGCGGCGTCTGGGCCGTCCAGGCCGCCGCGGGTTTGGTTTTGTTGGCATGGCCATAGACGCCCTTAAGGCCCGACAGGCCGGCAAAGGCATCGCTGAGGCCGAACACGCTTTCCGCCCCGCCCAGCAGCAGCACGCCGTCGCTGGCGATGCGGCGCGCGATGGCGCCCAGGATGCGGGTCTTGGTCGGCTGGTCGAAATAGATCAGCACATTGCGGCACAGCACGACATCGAACTGGCCCAGGACGGAAAAATCCTCCAGCAGGTTCAGCGGCCGGAAATTGACGGTCTGGCGCAGCTCGCGCTTGATCTGCCAGTTGGGTTCCTGCTGGTCGAAATGGCGCACCAGCATCTGGATGGGCAAGCCGCGCTGCACTTCGAAAGTGGAATAGATGCCTTCCCGCGCCCGGTCCAGGACACTGGGCGACAGGTCGGTGGCGACGATCTCCACCTTCCAGTTGCCCAGGATGGGGAAACTGTCCTTCAGCATCATGGCCAGGGAATAGGGCTCCTGTCCGGTGGAACAGGCGGCGCTCCAGATGCGAATGGAGCGGCTGGCGGCGCGCCGCTCGATCAAGCCTGGTATGACGGATTTCTTCAGCGCGTCGAACGGATGACTGTCGCGGAAGAAGGACGTCTCGTTGGTGGTCATGGCGTCGACCACCTGGTCCTTGACCTTCGCCATGCCGGGCTGGCGCAGCACTTCGACCAGCTGGGCAAGGCCGGACAGGCTGTTGTCGCGCAGGATGGAGGCCAGCCGGGTTTCCAGCAGGTACATCTTGTCCTGGGTGATGATCAGCCCCGAGCGCTCCTTGAGGAATTGCGCTATGAAGGCGAAATCTGCGCCGGTCATGCCCCACACCTTTCGATAGGCGCCCTTTCGAACAGGGATGCGAGATGTCCCGCGATCTGGGGCAGCGGCAGGATGGCGGAACAGATGCCGGCCTGGGCCACGGCGCCGGGCATTCCCCAGACCACGCTGGTGGCCTCGTCCTGGGCGATGATCGGCGCGCCGCCGGCGGCCATGATTTTCGCGCCGGCGCAGCCGTCGCTGCCCATGCCGGTCAGCATGACCGCGCAACTGTCGGGGCCGAAATATTGCGCGACGCTGCGGAACAAGGGATCGACCGAGGGGCGGCAGAAATTCTCCGGCGCGGTCTGCGACAGGCGCGCCACGCAGACCGTGCCCTCCCGGGCGACCTGGAAATGAAAATCGCCCGGCGCCAGATAGATATGTCCGGGGCGGATTTCCATGCCATGCGCGGCTTCCGCCGAAGGGCGTCCACTGGCGCGGCCGATATGCTGGGCCAGCACGGTCGTGAAGGTCGCCGGCATGTGCTGGGCGATCACGATCGGGCAGTCCACCTTGGCAGGCAGCGCGCCCAGAAGTGCGAGCAGCGCCTGGGGGCCGCCGGTCGAGCTGCCGATGGCAATAATGCGCGGCCGGCGCGCCAGCCCGGTCCGCAGGGGGGCGATGATGGACTTTTCCGGAGCGCGCATCGCGGCATCCGGGCGTTGTGCCGTTCCACGACGCTCGCCCAGGACGATTACCTTCTGGATCAGCTCGCGATGAAAATCCGCACTGGCATTCAAGCGGTCGGTGGTGGGCTTGGCGATATAATCTGTGGCGCCCAGCGACAGCGCCTTCAGGCTGATGCCCGCATTGCGCTGCGTCAGGGTCGACGCCATGATGATGCGCGCCTGGGGATTGGCCTGAAGCAGTTTGGGCAGGGCGGCCAGTCCGTCCATCACCGGCATCTCGATATCCAGGATGATGACGTCCAGCTCCCGCCTGGCGGCCTGGGTCACTGCCATTTCGCCATTGCTGCAAGAGGCGGTGACCTCGATGCGCGGTTCGGTCTTGAGCGTCCGCGTGATCAATCCGCGCACGATGGCGGAATCATCCACCACCATGACCCGGATGGGCGGCGCCGGGGGAATCATGCTCATGCCTGCTCCACCAGGCCCAGCTGGGCCAGCTTGTCCTGCAGGACGCCCTGGTCATAGGGCTTCATGATGTATTCGTCGGCACCGGCTTCCAGCGCTTCGCAGATCTTGGGCATGCCGCTCTCGGTGGTGCACATGACCACGAAAGGACGCGGCTCCAGATTCATGGCGCGCAGCGCCCTGAGGCAGGTGATGCCGTCCATCTCGGGCATGTTCCAGTCCAGCAAAACCATGTCGGGCACGGTGCCGCGGCAGAATTCCACGCCCTTAAGGCCATTCTCGGCTTCCGCGGTGCGCAGCCCCAGGCTCTTGAGGATGTCGGCCGCCATGCGGCGGATGACGCGCGAGTCGTCGACGATCAGGCAAAGTGGGCTCATGACGCCCTCCGCAAGTTTTCGTTGCTTTCGCTGCGGCCCGCCAGGCGCAACACGCGCGCCAGGTTTTCCGTCAACCGCGTCTGGTCGGATTTGGCGAGATATTCGTCAAATCCCGCCTCGCGGCCGGCATTCACGTCGCCATCCTCGGCATGGGAGGACAGCGCGATCAGCGGCACCTTGCTCCAGCGCGAGTCCTTGCGGATGGCGCTGGCCAGCGCCAGCCCGTCCAGGTTGGGCATTTCGATGTCGCTGATGATGACGTCGAACTGGTGACCGGCCTCGCGCAGTTTCAGCGCCTCGGCGCCATCGGCGGCGGTGGTCACCTTCCAGTTGGCCGAGGTCAGAAGCGGTGCCACCAGGTTGCGGAAGAAGGGGCTGTCGTCCACCAGCAAGGCATGGCGCGTGGCATATTGCGCCACGCTGGTGTCGAACCAGTCGGCAAAGGCCTGGGTGAGGAAATGGCCGACATCGACGATGTCCACCGCCTTGCCCGAGATGATGGCGCTGCCCAGCAGGCCGGCGCGGGCGCTGGAAAGCTCGATGGCCATGCGGTCGCGCACAATGTCGACCACTTCGTCCACCGCCAGGCCCATGCTGCGGCCATTGTCGCTGAACACCAGGGTTTCCTGCTGGCCGCTATCCTTCCAGCGATGGTTGGAGTCGAACGGCACCAGCGGCATCAGGTGATCGCGATACTGCACGACATGACGGCCACCGCCGACATGTTCGATGGTGTTCGCGTCCAGGCCTTCGATGCGCGACACCAGCTCCAGCGGAATGGCTTTGAGCTCATTGCCCGCGGTGCGGAACAAGAGGAACGAGGCCTGGTCGTCATTCTGGCCGGCGGTCCTGCCATTCTTGTCCTGGGCCTCGCTCTGGTCGGCATGCTCGATCTGGCCGGCGGCCTGGGACAGGCCGTTGGGGTCCAAGATCATGATGACGCTGCCGTCGCCCAGAATGGTGTTGCCGACATAGAAGCGGGTGCCCCGCAACAGTGGCGCCACCGGCTTGACCACGATTTCCTCGGTATCGAACACCCGGTCGACGATGATGCCGAAGGTGTTGGCGCCGACCTGAGCCACGATGACGAACCGGTCGGTGGATTTTCCACCGCGTTCCAGCCCCAGGACGCCGCGCAGCGACACCAGCGGCAACAGCCGGTCGCGCAAGCGCAGCACCGGCGAGGTGTTGATGGTCTCGATCCGGGCTTCGGAACGGTCGGACACGCCCACCAGCTCCACCACATTGAGCTGCGGTATGGCGAAGCGCTGGCTGCCGGCTTCCACGATCAGGGCCGAAACGATGGCCAGGGTCAGCGGAATCTTGATCAGGAAGGTGGTGCCTTTGCCCGCCACCGACGTCAGTTCGATGGTGCCGCCAATGCGCTCGATATTGGTACGCACCACGTCCATGCCGACGCCGCGTCCCGAAACGCTGGTGACCTTTTCGGCGGTCGAGAAACCGGGACGGAAGATGAATTGCAGGATCTGCTGCTCGCTCATCCCCGCAATGACGGCTTCGGTGGCCAGGCCGTTGGCGATCGCCTTGTTGCGGATACGGTCCAGGTCCAGGCCTTTGCCGTCATCGGCGATGCGGATGAAGATGTGCCCGCTTTCGTGATAGGCGTTGAGCGCGATGGTGCCGGTCTCCGGCTTGCCCGCGGCCAGGCGCGCGATGCCGTCCTCGATGCCGTGATCGGCGGAATTGCGCACCATATGGGTGAGCGGGTCCTTGATCATTTCCAGCACCTGGCGGTCGAGCTCGGTCTCGGCGCCCTGCATGGTGAGTTCGATCTTCTTGCCGGTCGACACGCCCAGGTCGCGCACGATGCGCGGCAGCTTGTTCCAGGCATTGCCGATCGGCTGCATGCGCATCCGCGTCACCCCGTCCTGCAGGTCGGAGGTGATGTGGCTGAGGCGCTGCAGCGGGACCTTGAACTCAATGTCCTTCTGGGCGCGCTGCATCTGCAGCAGCTGGTTGCGGGTCAGCACCAACTCGCTGATCAGGGTCATCAGGTTCTCGATCACATCGACATTGACGCGGATCGAGGAGCTGGACGGCTCCTTGGTTTCGCTCTCGCGCGGTGCCGCAGCCTCGGCGCGGGCTTCCGGCGCGCGGACCGGCTCAGGCGCACGCACCGGCTCCGGCGCGGCAACTTCGGGATCGGCAGCCTCATGCTTGAGGGCATGCGCCACTTCGACCAGCAATTCGGCGGCGACGGGAAAGCCGTCATCGCTGAAGCTCGGGCCGGCGGCGGTCGCTTCCTCCGCCAGGGCAGGGGCCGGTGCCGCGGCGCCGGCCGAAGCCACGGCATTGATCTCGCCGATCAGCTCGGCATCGCTGCCGGCCGGTTCGGCGCCGGTGCTTTCCATCTCGGTCAACAGGACGCGGATCTGGTCGATGGCTTTGAGGATCAGGGTCACGGCGCGCGGCGTCACTTCAAGCTCGCCGTCGCGGAATTTGCCCAAAATATTCTCACCGGCATGGGCAACCGCGCCCAGGCGCGGCAGGCCCAGAAAGCCGCAGGTCCCCTTGATAGTGTGCATCAAGCGGAAAATATTGCTGAGGATGGTGGCGTCCGAGCTCTCGCGCTCGAAGCGGACCAGTTCGACGTCCAGCACGGCCAGGCTCTCGGCCGTTTCGGACAAAAATTCCTGAAGCAGATCGTCCATGGCGGTTTCCCCCGTTTCAGACGTTGGTTTCAATGGCCAGCAGCTGGTCGACATGCAGCGCGACCATCAGCCCCTGGTCGGTGCGGTAGACGGCGTCGGCCACATCGCGCCACACCGCATCCAGGGTGGCGGGATTGGCTTCGCGCAAATTCCTGGACAGGGTGATGACGTCGCCCACGCTGTCCACGAACAGGGTGTAAAAGTCGCCGCGGCTTTCCACGGTCACGCACATGCCGCACTGGCCGGCATCGGCCTTGGGCAAGGACAAATGGGTGCGCATGTCGATCACGGTGACGATACGGCCGCGCAGGTTGATCAGCCCGCGCACTTCCTTGGGGCCGCCCGGCACCGGCGCGATGACATCCGGCGTCAATATGTCCTGGACGCGCATGACCGGCACGCCGAACAACTGGCCGGCCACGGTGAAGGTTACAAAGGCTTCCGCGTCGCTTTGGCTGCGGACGGCGGTCTGGGTCATGATCTCGGTATGCATCTTTGCCTGCCTTGCTGTGATGTGAGGAAGGAACAAACCGGCCGCTGCCGGCTGGCGGGTTGGGGGAAGCGCGAGTGGCGCGCCGCCGGCTTGTTCCTCCTCGGCCTCTCCCGGGTGAAATCGCTGTCAGGCGGCTTTCACCTGGGTGAGGAATGACTGAACCAGTGCGCGAAGCTCGCTGGACTGGCTGGACAAAGCGCGCGCTCCGGCCAGCACCTGGTTGGCGACTGCGCCGGTGGAGTTCGCTGCCTGTGTCACGCCACCGATGTTGGACGAGACTTCCTGCGAACCCTTGGCGGCCTCTTCCACATTGCGGGCGATCTCCTGGGTCGCGGCACCCTGCTGCTCGACGGCGGCAGCAATGGTGGTGGCGATCTGGTCGATCTCGGCAATGGTCTTGCTGATCCCGGCAATGGCGTTCACCGCATTCTGGGTGGCGCCTTGCACGCCGGCGATCTGGCCGCCGATCTCTTCGGTGGCCTTGGAGGTCTGGGTGGCCAGGTTCTTGACTTCCGCCGCGACCACGGCAAAGCCCTTGCCGGCCTCGCCCGCACGCGCCGCCTCGATGGTGGCATTGAGCGCCAAGAGGTTGGTCTGGTCGGCGATGTCGTTGATCAAGGCCACGACCTCGCCGATCTTCTGGGAGGCACCCAAAAGGCCCTGCACCATGTCATTGGCCTTGGCGGCCTCGGTCACCGCATTGGCGGCGATCTGGCTGGAATGGCTGACCTGGCGGCCGATCTCGGAGATGGAGGACGACAATTCCTCGGTGGCCGAGGCCACGGTCTGGACATTGGCGGCGCCTTCCTCGGACGCCGCGGCAACCGCGCCGGCCTGCTTGGTGGCTTCTTCGGCGGCGGCGCTCATTGACTGGGCCGAGGATTCCATCTGGCTGGCCTGGGAGGCGACGCCCTGCACCACACCCTGGACCTTGGTGTCGAAGTCGCGGGTCAGCTGGTCGACCAGCGCGCTGCGCTTGGCGGCAGCGGCTTGCGCCGCTTCCTGCTCGGCCTTCAAGCGGTCGGCTTCGATCATGCTGGTCTTGAACACCTCGACCGCCGACGCCATCTGGCCCACTTCGTCCTTGCGGCCGACGCCGTTGATCTCGGTGGTCAGGTCATGCGCGGCAAGCCGCGACATGGCGCCGGTCATGGCGCGGATCGGGGTGGAAACGCCGGACACGATCATCCAGCCCGCAACCACGCACAGGGTGGCGGCAAGGCCCAGCGCAACCAGGATCAGCGTGTGCGCGCCGGAATAGGCTTGCTCCCCGTCCGTCTTGGCCTTTTGCGCCTGCTTGATCTGATAGTCCTCATCCTTGATCAGGTGATCGCGGAATTTGTTGAAGGAGGTGCGCAGCTCGCCGCGATAAAGCGCGACAGCCTCGTTGATCTTGTTCTCATCGACCAGGGCCATGAACTTGTCGTTCAAGGCGACATAGTCGTTGAACTCGCCATGAAATTCGTCGGCGATGCCGCGCTCGAAGCCGGCGTCGACGGTGGCATTGTAGGCGCCCCAGCCATGGTTCACGCCTTCCAGCACGGTCGCCATGGTCTTGGCTTCCTTGGCCTTGTCGGCCGGCGTGGGCGCCAGGATGTAGGCCGCCTGAAGCTGGCGGTACCGCATGGAGTTGGAGGCGATCTCGGACAGGCCGTTGGCCGCGACCAAGTAATTGTCGGTCACCAGCACGGCGCCGTCATTGACGATGGACAAACGGTTAATGGCGAACACGCCCAAAATGGTCGTGACGATCAGGACGCTCGCGAAAGCGGTCATGACCTTGCTTCGGATGGACAAATTCTCAAACCAGCGCATTTTTCTTTCCCTGTTGCAGAAGGACGGGGAAGAATTAGGCGCCGCAAGCCGCCACGATTTTTCCGGCCCGCGTCGGAATGTTTCAGCATGTGTCGGCGGTGCCGGTTTTGGGCTGGATTTAGGCCTTTTGTAACCAATTGGAACTATTTCAGTGCGTGTTGTGAGGGGGGCACAGATGACCAAGCATGTCACCATTGTCGAAGACGATCCGGATGTCCGCGCCGTGCTGGCGCGCTGCCTGGGCGCTGACGGCTATCATGTGACCGCCTTGGAAAGCGGCGCCGGCATCGAGGATGTCATCGCCTCCAGCCAGGTCGATTTGATGATCATCGATATCGGCCTGCCCGACATTGACGGCCTGACCATCACCCAGCAGATCCGCCGCCATTCCGATGTCGGCATCATCATCGTCAGCGGCCGCGGCGATTTGGCCGACCGCGTGGTGGGACTGGAAATCGGCGCCGACGATTATGTCACCAAGCCCTTCGAACCGCGGGAAATCCTGGCCCGGGTGCGCAGCGTGCTGCGCCGGGGCCGCCGCCAGGAAGCCGCGCCACAAGCCGACAACCATGAGACTTATGCTTTCGGCGAATGGAGACTCGACACCACGGCCCAGGCGCTGCAGGACTCGACGGGTCGCCCGATTCCCTTGACCAGCGGCGAATTCCGCCTGCTGGAAGCCATGGTCACCCGCGCCAACCGGGTGTTGAGCCGCGACCAGCTGATGGATGCCTGTTACGGCAACAATTCGCCCGCCTTCGACCGCAGCATCGATGTCTGTGTCGGCCGCCTGCGCAAGAAGCTGCAGGACGATCCGCGCAACCCCGCCATCATCCGCACCGTGCGCAATGGCGGCTATATTTTCTCCGCCAAGGTTGCGCGTCATTAACGCGCCTTGCCTGTCAAGGGCTTAGCCCCTCCCGGTTAACCTTGCGAATTGATTTACGGCGGACATTGCCGTTTCACCTATTTTCATCGCCACCGCTCTCGTGACAGGATCGGGGCATGAAAAACCACATCATTTTTGCCGCCGCGGCCTTGATCCTCTCCGGCTCCGCCGCCATCGCCGCCACCTCCGACATCGCCAGCCACCGCCGCTCGGACTTTTACGCGCCGGGCAAGCACCAGTTCTATGCCTGGTGCGCCGACGGCCAGGACCGGCTTCTTGCCCAAAATGGGGCCACGGCCAATGAGGCCGAAGGGAAGCTCTTGGCTTCGCAAAAGCTGGGCGGATGCCAGCTTTCCTGGCGCGGCCGCATTCCTTCTTAATTAATCCCATCCACTATCCTCACCATGGGCGGGCTTGACCCGCCCATCCAACTTTTTTGCTTGCGCAGATCCCCAATGGGGATGGGTCTACGCTCCGCCGTTCGCTGTGGTTCGGCCAAACCGCTTCTTGCCCGTCATGTTCTGAAACAGATCGAAATTCGGGCGAAATAACCCGGTTAACCGAACCCGTCAGTCTCCACCCGTCGACATAGGCAAAAACGCCTGCGTCGCGGGAGACATGACGTGCAGAATATGATCAAGACGCTGGCCGCGGCTTTGCCGCTGCTCGCGGGCCCCGCATGGGCCGCCGACAATCTCATAGATTTTTCCGCCACCAATATCAGCGACGTGATGGGCAATGCCAGCGGCGGGCTGAAGCGTGGCGTGCGCCTGATGGACAAGGCCGATGTCACGGCGACGTTCCAGGGCGACGACCATGGCGCCGCGGGCTGGAGCCTGTTCCTGGATGGCCAGTTCACCGACGCCACCGATTTCTCCGGCAGCTTGGTGGGCGACGCGCAAGGCGTTTCCAATATCGATGCGCCGGCGGGCTTCCGCCTGGCCAACGCCTGGATCGCCAAGGACTTTGGCGGCAAGGGCGGACTGAAAGCCGGCGTGGTCGACCTCAACACCGAGTTCGACGTCCAATCCACCGGCATGCTGTTCCTGAACTCCGCCTTCGGCATCGGGCCGGACTTTTCCCAATCCGGACAGAACGGACCTTCCATCTTCCCGTCCACCGGTCTTGGCATGGTCGGCTGGTGGCTGCCCGGCGGTCACTGGACCTTGAAGGCTGGCCTGTTCGAGGACGCCCCCGGCGATCCCAACCATCCCGGCCGTACCTCTTTCAGCTTTTCGCATGACGACGGCACCTTGATGGTCGCGGAAGTGCGCAACCAGGTGACACCCGACACGGTGCTGGGCGTCGGCGCCTGGCGCTACACCGCGTCCTTCGACGCCATCGATCCCGTGCGCGGCCGCCTGTCCGGCAATTCCGGCGCCTATGCCATCGTCGATGCGCTGCTCTATTCCGCGCCCCATAAAGGCGAGGACGAAAAAGCCGGCCTGCGCGGCTGGCTGCGTCTGGGCCTCGCCGACGATCGCATCAATGCCATCAACACGACCGTCAATGGCGGCCTGGTCTATACCGCTCCCTTCGGCCGCATGGCGGACCAGGCGGGCATCGCTTTCACCCATGCCCGTTTTGGGGATGCCGCGCGCCAAACCGGCTTGCTGGGACCGGCCGAGACCACTATCGAAGCCACCTACAGCTTCAATATCAACAGCCACCTCAATCTCCAGCCCGACCTGCAATATGTGATGTCGCCCAGCGGCGATGGCGCGATCCCGGATGCCGTTGTCGTCGGCAGCCGCGTCACCGCCAGCTGGTGAATTTTCTCGAACCTCGCTCGAACAGGAAAGCAAGCTCCATGAAAGCTCTCTCCATCAAAGCCAAGATCACCGTCGTCAGCGCCATCGCCGTCTGCATCATCGGCTTTGTGGCCGTCGAGAATTACATGACCCTGCGGGAGATGACCAACCTCGCCGCCCAGGCGCAGACCGCCGACGTGCTGATGCGCCAGCATATGGATGGCGACATGATGCATGACGCCATCCGCGCCGACGTGTTGAAGGCGACCCTGGGCCTCAAGACCAAGAATGTTAAGACGATCGAGGAAGCCAAGTCGGACGCCGCCGAGCATGGCGACCGCTTCATGGACAATCTGCAGAAGAATCTCGCTTTGGACCTGCCGCCGGACATCCACAAGCTGTTCGTGGACGAGGAGCCTGCGCTCAAGGCCTATAACGAGCAGGCCGCCAATGTGATCAGCATCTTGGTCCAGGACGCGCGCGACGGCTCCAGCCAGGCGGACTTGCTGTTGCCCGACTTCGAAAAGGCGTTCGAGACCCTGGAAGGCGTGCAAAGCGCCGTCAGCGACAAGGTCGAGGCCCTGGGCAAGCGCATCAAGGAACAGCAGGATGCCGAAGCCTCCGCCGCCTTCATCAAGGCCCTGATCGGCGCGCTGTTCGCCATCCTGATCACGGTTTTCGTGCCGGTTTTCTCGCGGATGGTGCTGTTCTCGCCCCTGAGCAAGCTGATGGCCATCATGGCCCAGCTGGCCAAGGGTGACTCCAGCGCGGTCGTGACCGGCGCCGACCGCAAGGATGAGATCGGCGTGATGGCCTCCACCGTACAGGTCTTCAAGGACAGCATGATCGAAGGCAACCGCCTCAAGGACGAGCAGGAAAAGGCGCGCCGCCAGACCATGGAACGCGCCGCCAAGATGGATGCGCTGACCCGCGAATTCGAAGCCAATGTCGGCGGCGTGGTCCAGGCCGTCGCCTCTCAGGCCAGCCAGCTGGAAACCAGCGCCCAGTCGATGACCGCCACGGCGGAAGAAACCACCAAGCAGGCCAGCGCGGTCGCGGCGGCGTCCGAGGAAAGCTCCGCCAATGTCCAGACCGTCGCCTCGGCCACCGAGGAACTGTCCTCCTCCATCGCCGAGATCGGCCGCCAGGTCAGTCATTCCAGCCGCATCGCCGCCACCGCCGTCGCGGAAGCCGGCAAGGCGAATGACATGGTTCAGGGCCTGTTGGGCGCCTCCCAGAAGATCGGCGAGGTCGTGGCCTTGATCAACGACATTGCCGACCAGACCAACCTGCTGGCGCTGAATGCCACCATTGAAGCGGCGCGCGCCGGCGATGCGGGCAAGGGCTTTGCCGTGGTCGCCGCCGAAGTGAAGAACCTGGCCACCCAGACCTCCAAGGCCACCGAAGAGATCGGCGCCCAGATCGCCGGCGTCCAGGGCGCCACCCAGAATGCGGTCAGCGCCATTGCCGGCATCGGCAAGACCATCGGCGAGATCGACCAGATCGCCACCACCATCGCTGCCGCGGTGGAACAGCAGGGGGCAGCCACCAAGGAAATCGCCCGCAACGTCGAAGAAGCCGCCAAGGGCACCCAGGAAGTCTCGTCCAACATCGGCGGCGTCACCCACGCCGCCGACGGCACCGGCGCCGCCGCCAGCAAAGTCTCCACCGCCGCCGGCGCCCTCACGGGCGAGTCGGGCAGGCTGCGGGACGTGGTGGAGAAGTTCTTGTCAGGTATCAAGGCCGCATAACAAAGCTATCAAGGACTCACCATGGGCGGCCTCCGAGCCGCCCATCCAACTTTGTCCTGACGTAAAGCTCCGCCACGAACCTTCGAAAGAATTGGAAAGAATTGGGGTCAGAGTGGATTTATTTGTCTCGCTTGGATTGAACTGCAAAATACAAAATGAATTCACTCTGACCCCAATTACTCCGCCAATTACTCCGGAATTCGCCACGTCTCAATCACTGCGCCTCGGCGCAATATCATAATGAAGCTGGACCGCTCCGTTTGAGAAAGGCGTGGCAGAGCGTAGCTTCAACGGCACCTGGCGATGCTTTGGAACAATAAGCGGAATGCCTTCTCCAATGAAAACAGGCATGATTGTCACCACAAATTCGTCGATGGCGTCCTCATCCAAAAATGACCCGATGATCTTACCGCCTCCCATCAGCCAGATGTTTTTCCCGGATCCGCCACGGATGCGCGCGGCGAATGTGCCAATCGGCTCGGTGACAAATTCAACCCCTGCCGGAGCTGTTGCAGGTGGCTCTTGGCGGGAAAACACATAGTGTCGGTCATTCGCTCCGAACGGCGCCCCCATTTTGACGCTCTGATCGAATGTTTTGCGGCCAAGGACCTTCGCGTCGACCGTGCGCATGAACTCCGCGATGCCGTAGAATCCCTTTGGAGCGGGCATGCCGGTCAGCCAATCAAGGTCGCCGTCAGGACGGGCAATATATCCGTCGGCACTGGTCGCAATATGAACAATGATCTTCCGATTTCGTGTCACGAGACCTGATTCCGGGGACACTATACTCAACTCACCCCGTTTGAAGACGCGCCAATCGGGCAAGTCCATCGAATTCCCGCGAATTCTGGGGACACTCTATTCAACTCACCCCAGGTATGCCTGCAATAACCTTCACATGCCTTCATGCGAAGCCCTTCTCAACCGGGCGCAAGCCGCCCTTCATATCTTCAGGCCAAACTTCTTGTTGCAGCTTTCCAGGGTGAAATCCGGCGACCAGGCGCTGGCGGAATAGCGCTTCCGAAGAAGGCTGTGATAAGTCAAATACTCCAAGCGCTGGTTGGACTGACAGGCGAGCCGGCCCGCAATATTGACCAAATAGTCGCTCTTGGGATGATGCTTGGAGATACTGGCTATTCCGAGGCCTATCTCATCGGGATTGGCAAATGCATCCTTGAAAATATCCGCCTGTTTGCCTTCCTGGCGGGCGTAGATCAAATACAACCGGGTGTATCTTTCGAATTGCGGCGTGCCGGCAGGCTCTTGTCGTGCCCGTTCGAAAATGAATTTCGCAACCTTTTCAAACGATCCGCCCCAGCGTGGCATCAGCGAATGCAGCATCTCGGAATCGACACCAGCATCATCGGGAAAAAGAATGTGCGCGCGATCCAAGATGGCCCGGCGCTCCTCCTCTTTTCCGTTTCCAAGCAGGTTCACCCTGATGGCAGTACCATACCAGGCGGCGCACCCCTTGGCGCGCGGCTCCAGTGCATGTAACGCGGCGTCCGCGATCGCGATGCGGTGCAGGAATAGAAACTGCCCCTGCGCGGAAACGGAATCGGCATAGCCTTCGCCGCGTGCCGTATAGGCCCAAGTGACAAATGCCGTGACCTCGGCAAGGTCGGCTTCGACGGAACCGGGCACTGCGCGGCGCCATTCGGCAAGCCTGCCCATCACATCGTCAAGGTTGAGCCCGCCATACGTTATCAAATTGTCAAATCCATCGGTCATGGCGTCGTAGCTTGAATTGCCATCTGCCAGATCGCCCGGATGATGACGGGCTTCCTCAAGCCGTCTTTCAAGCTCGCGGAAATTCCGCTGCAGGAACAGGCGCTGCGCTTGGCAATTCACCGCCAAGCTTTGGGCTGGGCTGTCGCTCGCAAGATCGTTCGGCGAGACAGGATTGCTTTCCGAATAAGGATATAATGTGCATTTGCGGTAATTGATCCAGGCGACATTGGCAATTGCCGCCCAAACAGGGCTCTCCGACAGGGAGGCGGCTTTGTGGTCGTATTGGCTGCGCAAGCTGAACCAGTCCAGCTTCGCTTGTGCCAAGTCCGTCTTTTGCATCAATTCGACTGCGGGCTGGGAATCGTTGGTGCTGGCGGAATTAACAATTGCTCGTGCCCAGCGGAGCCTGAGCCCAGAGAAGTCCGCCACGGCCTGTGTGAACTGACGGTAGTACGGCGGAGCTGTCGAAATCTCCTTGTGCAACTTCGAGTCGGCATCACGCCAAAACGGAATGATCTCCCTTTCGAAGCGAAGCTTCAGATCGGCATTGGGCATCGTACCGGCAGCAACCTGACTGGCGATCTCTTGCCAACGCAAAAGATTGGCTGCCTCTCCCGCCTGGTACCAATTATGACTCGCCCGGAATTGTTCTTGAGGGCTGGGCTTTGAGGCTGGTCCGGTGACTTGGAAAATAAGCGCTGCAAACGCCAATGAAGCTGCGAGCAGCGCTCCCGACCTTTGGGCTGTCTGGAGCGTTCCAAGCTCTTGGTTCAACGGCCTGGCCAGTGCCCAACCGAGCAGCAGCCCCATGGCAAGTCCGCCAAGGTGGGCGGCATTGTCGATTCCGACATGGGCGAGGCCATTGAGGATACTCAAGATAACGAACAGCACGGTTGGTAACAGGTGCGCGCGTATCACCGGCGGCGGGACGTGCGTATTGCCGTGAATGAGATAAGCCAGGAAAGCGCCCAGGACCCCAAAAATGGCGCCCGAGGCGCCCACAGTCATGCCTGCCGGCGCCCAAGCAATGCTCAACAACCCGCTGGCAATGCCGGCCCCGAAGTAGAGCAAGGCAAAGGAAAGGCTGCCGAAGAGACGCTCCACGAGTCTCCCCGTGCTCCACAGCACCCACATGTTCACAAGAAGATGCAATGGGTCCATATGGAGGAACATTGCGGCGACCAACCGCCACCAGCCTCCATGGACGGTCAAGCTCCCCGCATTGGCGCCCCAGTCGAGCAACGTGCCGACTGGAACGCTCAGCCAATAGCCGCTCATCGCGCCTTGTGCCAGGTAGACCGCTATCGATGCGGCGGCCAGGAAGGCAGTCAGCCATGCGCGCCGGTGAGGCGCGCGTTGAAGGCGGTAGAACTCCCGGATATCCGCTGTTCGCTTCTCGAACCACTTGGATTGCTCAGATGGCAAAAGCCCAGCCAGGGTTGAAGCCGTATGCGCATCGCTGCACCGGACCATATAGTGCTTGGACCACAGGAAGCGCCGCTGGACGTCAAATGACAGCCATTCCATATCGCTATAGACATTGCGCAGGCGATGGGCAGCGATCGCGGCCTCTGACTGTTCCGCGGCGCCGAGCCAGGTTCGCCGCCAGCCTTCGATGGCGATTTCGTTTTGCCGGGGCGTAATGGCGCCCGCGCCATAGACGTGCTGCCATGAAAGCAGGGCTTCAAACCAGCCGGCGATTCCGTCCACCGAGGTGAACCTCACCGGGAAGCGGCGCCCATCAGCCCCCCGGCTCTCGCGGTGCGCAACCTCGGCTTCCAAGCGCGCGAAATCGCGCGGGAACCGCAACTTGTCCATGTGCAGCAACAGATCGCGCAGCTGCGCGTCGGAATAGCCTGAAAAGTCCAACTTGCCATCATGCGGCGCGGGCGCGCCCTGATTGTCTGCTGCGTCGTCCATAGCCCAGCCCCAACCGGCCGATCATAGTCCAAGTTTGGAGAGCCCCCTACAGGAAAGGGCCTCTAGAGGCTACCAGCGACGGGCATTCCAAGCGGCTCTGACAAGGTGTCAATTCCTTCTTGGATATTGCAATTCCGGGGGCAATGGTTCCGCTGACACGATACTGAATTCCCAAACCCCACTTGATCAGCATGCCCCGCGTCCAAGCTGGTGAATCAAGTCTTCTTGTAATTTCCGCGCCGCCGCGGGATCCGATTGAACCGCCCTCCAATTTGCTCGCAACTGTTCTCCATGAGAACGGACGAACACGATATCGCCGGCACCTTCGCGGAACTGGCCCGCACTCACGGCCCGGCCGCGATCGCGGTGATCGCCGAAATCATGAACGACCCCGAGGTGGCGGCGAGCACACGGCTTTCCGCCGCGAAAACCATGCTGGATCTGGGCTGGGGCAAGGTGAGAAGGGCGAAGATCGAGCGCCGCCCAGCCTGCTCTGGACAAATCGGGGCTACTCTGAGTACCTCCCTGTCAACGTCCGGAGAGCCTCCCCTTGCCCGACAACCTGTACTCCCGCTTCACGTCGGCGGCCAATCCGGACAAGCCGTTCCTGCGCTTCCTGGACGACCCGCCGATCACCTATCGCGAAGCCTTCGCGATGGCCGCCCGCTTCGCCCATGTGCTGGCCCGGCAGGGCGTCCAGCCGGGCGACCGGATCGCGGTGCAGACCGAGAAAAGTGCCGCCGGCCTGATCCTCTACCTGGCCTGCCTGCGCGCCGGCGCGGTCTTCCTGCCGCTGAACACCGGCTACACCCCGGCCGAGATCGCCTACTTCGTGCAGGATGCGGAGCCGCGCTTGTTCATCGCGGCGCAAAAGAACCGGGAAAAGATTCAGGCGGCGCTGCCGCAGCTTTCCATCCTCACCCTGAGCGACGACGGGCGCGAGGGCTCGCTGATCCGGGAAGCGCAATCACAGCCGGCGGACTTTCCCGATGCCCCGGTCGGCATGAAAGACCTGGCCTCGATCCTCTACACCTCCGGCACCACCGGCCGCTCCAAGGGCGCCATGCTCAGCCATGGCAATCTTCATTCCAATGCCGAAAGCCTGAAACAGGCCTGGGAATTTTCGCATCGAGACATTCTGCTGCACGCTTTGCCGATCTTCCACATCCACGGCCTGTTCGTCGCGGGCAATGTCTCGCTGCTGTCGGGTGCCACCATTCTGCTGTTGCCCAAATTCGAGCCCGATGCGGTGTTCCGCGCTTTGCCGCAGGCCAGCGTGATGATGGGCGTGCCCACTTTTTATACCCGGCTGCTGAAGGACGCGCGGCTGAACCGCGAATCCACCCAACACATGCGGGTGTTCATTTCCGGCTCCGCGCCGCTGTTGCCCGAGACTCACCGGGAATGGCAGGCGAAGACCGGCCATGCGCTGCTGGAGCGCTATGGCATGACCGAAACCAACATGAACACCTCCAATCCCTATCATGGCGCGCGCATCCCCGGCTCCGTCGGCCTGCCTTTGCCCAACGTGAAAATCCGCATCGCCGATGGCGACGGCAAGCCGCTGCCGCAGGGCGAGATCGGCATGATCGAAGTGCGCGGGCCCAATGTCTTTCAGGGCTATTGGCGGATGCCGGAAAAAACCAAGGCCGAATTCCGCCCCGACGGCTATTTCATCACCGGCGACCTGGCCACGATTGGGCCCGACGGCTATCTGCGGATCGTCGGACGCGGCAAGGACCTGATCATCACTGGCGGTTTGAACGTCTATCCCCGCGAGATCGAAAGCCTGCTGGACGATCTGCCCGGCGTGGAGGAATCCGCGGTGGTCGGCCTGCCGCACGAGGATTTTGGCGAAGGCGTCACCGCCTTTCTGGTGCTGAAAAGCGGCGCCACACTGACCGAGGCGGAAGTTCTGGACTCCCTGCGCGACCGGTTGGCCCGCTTCAAGCAGCCCAAGCGCGTGATCGTCCTCGACCAGCTGCCCCGCAACACCATGGGCAAGGTGCAGAAAAGCGCGCTGCGGCAGGATTTTGCCGCGCTATACCAGTAAGTCTTTATTCGGCGGCCTGGGCCAGTTCGGGCGCGGCCTGCAGCACATCGGGGCCGACATGAGCCTCGAACTTGCGGAAATTGTCCCGGAACATCGAAACCAGTTTGCGCGCCTGGGCGTCGTAAGCCGCCTTGTCGGCCCAGGTATCGCGCGGATTGAGGATCGCCGCATCGACGCCCGGCACCTTGACCGGCACCCGGAACTTGAAGTGCGGATCGATCCGCATCTCGACATTGGCCAGGCTGCCATCCAGCGCCGCATTCAGCAGCGCGCGCGTCGCCTTGATCGGCATGCGCGATCCGGTGCCAAACGCCCCGCCGGTCCATCCCGTATTCACCAGCCAGCAATCGGCCTGGTGCTCGGCAATCAGCTGGCGCAGCAGATTGCCATATTCGGAAGGATGGCGCGGCATGAAGGGCGCGCCAAAGCAGGTGGAGAAAGTGGGCTGCGGTTCCTTGCCCAGACCCTTTTCGGTGCCGGCAACCTTGGCGGTGAAGCCCGACAGGAAGTGGTACATGGCCTGGCCCGGCGTCAGCCGCGCAATGGGCGGCAGCACGCCAAAGGCATCCGCCGTCAACATGATCACATTGCTGGGATGCCCGGCGCGGCCCGTCGAAGACGCATTGGGGATGTAGTGGATCGGATAGGCGGCGCGGGTGTTCTCGGCGTATCTGGAATCATTGAGGTCCAGCGCGCGCGTCGCCTCATCCATCACCACATTTTCCAGCACCGTGCCGAAACGCTCGGTGGTGGAGAAGATTTCCGGTTCGGCCTCGCGCGACAGCTTGATCACCTTGGCATAGCAGCCGCCTTCGATGTTGAAGATGCCGTTCTCGCTCCAGCCATGCTCGTCATCGCCGATCAATGTGCGCGAGGCGTCCGCCGACAGCGTGGTCTTGCCGGTGCCCGACAGGCCGAAAAAGATCGCCGACCTGCCGTCGGCGCCGACATTGGCGGAGCAATGCATGCTCATCACCCGCTTGGCCGGCAGCAGGTAATTCATGATGGTGAAGACCGACTTCTTCATTTCGCCGGCATAGGAAGTGCCGCCGATCAGGACGATCTTCTTGGTGAAATTCACCGCGATCACGGTCTGGCTGGCGCAGCCATGCTTCTTGGGATCCGCCGCGAAATTTGGCAGGTCGATGATGGTGAATTCCGGATCGAAGTCTTGCAGTTCTTCGGCGCTGGGACGGATCAACAGCTGATGCACGAACAGCGAGTGCCAGGCATATTCCGTCACCACCCGCACACTGATGCGATGCGTCAGGTCGGCGCCGCCGAACAGGTCCTTGGCGAACAGTTCGCGGCCCTCGGCATGGGCCAGCATGTCGGTATGCAGCGCATCGAACTGCGCTACGCTCATCGGCTTGTTGTTGTCCCACCACACCTGGCTTTCGGTGTGGGAATCGCGCACCACGAATTTGTCCCCGGCCGAGCGTCCGGTATGGATGCCGGTGCGCACCACCAGCGGGCCATTGGCGGCAAGCTGGCCTTCGCCGCGGCGGACCGATTCTTCATACAGCGCGGAGACGCCGAGATTCCAATGAACGGCTTTGAGATTGCGAAAGCCATGCCGGGCAAGGCCGAAACCGGTGTCGCTCATAAACTGCTCCCAAAAATCTGTGCCGCCCAGCGCCGGAAAACTCTGCTCGAAAATCGGACGATGACGCACTTTCTATTGCAAAGCCATGGCGGGGAATCAATGCGCCAAGGATGCAACAGCGTTGCATCACAGAACGAGAAAAAGTTCCGGCGATATCCAAAGTTAAACCCGCGCACACCTAGCGCATTCCGTCGCAGGCGGCGAAGCATTCCGGCTTGTATCCTTAATGCTTCACAACTCTTAATAACTTTGCCGCTGGTGCAGCGCAGCATTGCGGACCGTCAATCCACCGCAAAGCGAAAGATGGTGGTGGAGTGAAACGATTCTCCCGGTTTGAGCAGGGTCGAGGGAAAGCCCGGCTGGTTGGGACTGTCAGGAAAATGTTGCGTTTCCAGCGCCAGTCCGTTGCGCTTTTGGATTTCTTCCCCCCGCGCATTGAACTGGCCCGGCTTCACATTGTTGGTGGAATAGACCTGGATGCCCGGCTCGGTGGTGAGAACTTCCAGCGTGATGCCACTTTCGGGATCGCTCAGCCGCGCCGCCCAATCCAATGCATAGTTTTTGTTCAAGACAAAGTTATGGTCGAGCCCGCGGGCCAGCGCCATTTGCGGCTCGTCGCGATCGACGCGGTCGCCAATGGCGACGGGCTGGCGAAAATCAAATGCCGTGCCGGTTACAGGCATGATTTCGCCGCTGGGAATCTGATGCGCATCAGTTGGAGTGATGGCATCGGCGTTCAATTGCAGAAACTGGGGCAGCACAGAACCCGAACCCGCCGAGTTGAAATAGATGTGATTGGTGAAGTTGACCACCGTGGTGGCATGCGTTGTCGCTTCATAATCCAGCCGCAAGCCGTCTTCGGTCACGCGATAAGTCACTTCGACCGTCACGACGCCGGGATAGCCTTGATCGCCATCGGGACTGATGAGGCTCAAGGTGAGCCTCTCATCGCTGGACTCCATCACCCGCCAGACGCGCGCGCCCCAGGACTGGCCTCGCCCGCCATGCAACGTCACGCCATGGGCGTCTTGCGCCAGCGGATAATGCCGGCCATCCACCGTGATGCCGTTTCTCAACCGATTGGCATAGCGGCCGATCAGGCAATTCCACCAGCCGCTGGCCTCATACGCCGCCACGTCTTTCAGCCCCAGCACCACATTGCGCGACGCGCCGCTCCGGTCGGGGACCTGGATGGCGGTGATGGTCCCGCCCATGTCCAGGATGGTGGCGCTAACGCGCCCGTTTTTGAGTGTGAAGGCATGGACCGGCGTGCCATCGGCCTTGGTGCCATAGAGATGCCCTGCCATGCCGCCAGACCCCGCAAACCCGTTGAAAAAGCGATATTCCGGGGGCCCCGGCGCCTGTCAACTGCCCGCCCACCAAAAGAGCCGATGTCCATTTTGGCCGGCTTTTGCTAGGACAGGTGCGGGGGAGAGGACAGTGTCGAGAAAAAACACCCGCCGCAGCGGCAGCCTTGTCACCATTCACGACGTGGCGCGCCATGCCGGGGTCTCGCCCATGACCGTGTCGCGCGTGATCAATTCCGAAACCAATGTGCGGGAGGAGACACGCGCCAAGGTCGACGCCTCGATCAAGGCGCTGCGCTATTCGCCCAATCTCGCCGCCCGCAACCTGGCCAGCGCCGGCTCCATCCATATCGGCGTGCTGCATGCCAGTTCCACCGCCGCCTATCTGAGCGAGTTGCTGCTGGGGGTGCTGGAACAGGCCAGCCTTTCCAGCTGCCAGCTGGTGCTGGAGCAGTGCGAAAACCTGGAAAGCGAGCGCAAGGCGGTCCAGCGCCTGATCGCGGGTGGGGTGGACGGCGTGATCCTGCCGGCGCCGTTGTGCGATTCCGAGGAGGCGCTGAAGACCGTGGCGATGGCCGGCATTCCCGCCGTGCTGGTGACGTCGGGGCGCCCGGCGCCGGGTTTTTCCGCCGTCTCCATCAATGATTTCGAGGCGGCGCGGGAAATGACCCGCTACCTGTTGGGCCAGGGGCATCGCCGCATCGGTTTCATCAACGGCCATCCCGGCCACACCGCCAGCGGCCAGCGCTTCCGCGGCTATATGGAGGGCATGACCGAAGCCGGGGTGGAGGTGAGCGCCGACCAGGTGGCGCAGGGCTTCTTCACTTATCGTTCGGGACTGGAAGCGGCCGAGCGGCTTCTGACCAATGGCTTCAATCCGACCGCCATCTTTGCCTGCAATGACGATATGGCGGCCGCTACCATGGCGGTGGCGCATCGCAAAGGCCTGGACGTGCCCGGCGACATCGCCATTGCCGGATTCGACGACACGCCCTTGGCCACCATGATCTGGCCGGAGCTCACCACCGTGCACCGGCCCATCGCCAATATGGCCCGCGAGGCGGTGCGGCTGTTGATCGAGCAGGTGCGCGCCAAGCGCTCGGGCGGCACGGCGCCAGTGGAGCATAAGCTGTTGGAATTCACCTTGGTCAAGCGCGAGTCTTCCGGCCCGGCGCCCAAACGCAAAGCGAAAGCATGACATGAAACGGATGCATCATGCCTAAGAAGAATGTCCGCAAAAGCGGCAAAGTCATCACCATTCACGACGTGGCGCGCCATGCCGGTGTTTCGCCCATGACGGTGTCGCGGGTGATCAATGGCGAAAGCAATGTCCGGGAGGAGACGAGGGTGCGGGTCGCCGCCTCGGTCGCGGCCTTGCGCTACACGCCCAACCTGGCGGCGCGGAGCCTGGCCAGCGCCGACGCCGTGCATATCGGCATTCTCTATGCAAATCCCAGCGCCAACTATCTCAGCGAATTCCTGCTGGGAAGCCTGGAACAGTCCAGCCTCAGTGGCTGCCAGCTGGTGATCGAAAAATGCGAAGGCGCGGAAACCGAAGCCGAAGCCATCAGCCGGCTGGTCAAGGGCGGCATCGATGGCGTGATCCTGCCGCCGCCGCTGTGTGATTCCGAAGAATCGCTGAAGGCGGTGCGCGAGGCGGGCATCGCCGCGGTGCTGGTGGCGTCGGGCAAGCCGGCGCCGGATCATTGCGCCATCAGTATCAACAATTTCGAGGCCTCCCGCGCCATGACCCGGCATCTGCTGGAGCTGGGGCATAAGCGGATCGCCTTCATCAATGGCAATCCCAACCAGACCGCCACCGGCCAGCGTTTCCATGGCTATGTCGAGGCCATGACCGAGGCCGGCCTGTCGGTCGATGCCGATCAGGTGGCGCAAGGTTACTTTACCTACCGGTCCGGATTGGAAGCGGCGGCGAAATTGCTGGACGGACCCAGGCCCACCGCCATTTTCGCTTCCAATGACGACATGGCGGCGGCCACCATGGCGATGGCGCACCGCAAGGGGCTGGAAGTGCCCGGCGACCTGTCGGTGACCGGCTTCGACGACACCCCCCTGGCCACCACGGTCTGGCCCGAGCTGACCACCATCCGCCAGCCCATCGCCGAGATGGCGCGCGAGGCGGTGCGGCTGCTGTTCGACGAGATCAGGAGCCGCCGGGCCGGCACCCCGGCCCAGATGGTGCACAAGATGCTGAAATTCACCCTGGTCAAGCGGGACTCCTCGGCCGCCCCGGGATCGACCCAGCCTGCCGGCCGTACCCTGCGCCGCAAGCCTTGACACAACCGCCGCGCTGATATTGGTAGCGCAACCAGGAGCTGGGATACCCGCCTCGCCATGAAAGACGTGCCTTCCAGTGCGGTCCAATCCGCGATCTATCCCAGCCTGGCCGGGAAGCGGGTGGTGATTACCGGCGGCGGTTCCGGCATCGGCGCGGGCCTGGTCGAGGCCTTTGCCCGCCAAGGCGCCGAAACCATCTTCCTGGACATATTGGAGAAGGAGAGCCGCGAGCTTGTGGCGCGACTCGCCGGCTCGCCGATCGCGCCGGTGTTCCACCAGCTGGATCTCACCGACCTCACCGCGATGGAAAGCTTTTTCCGGTCGTTGGGCGGTATTGACGTGCTGGTCAACAATGCCGGCAATGACGACCGCCATACATTGGAAGACATCACGCCCGCCTACTGGGACGAGCGCATGGCGGTCAATCTGCGCCATATGCTGTTCGCCGCCAAAGCCGTGGCGCCTGGCATGAAAGAGCGGGGCGGTGGCGCCATTATCAATTTCGGCTCGATCTCCTGGCATCTCGGTCTTAAGGGACTGCTGCTCTACGAAACCGCCAAGGCCGGCATCGAGGGCATGACGCGGGCGCTGGCCCGCGAGCTTGGCGGCGACAATATCCGCGTCACCGCGGTGGTGCCGGGCAACGTCAAGACGCCGCGCCAGATGAAATGGTACACGCCCGACGGCGAGGCCGAGATCGTGGCTCAGCAATGTTTGAAGGCGCGCATCTCGCCCCAGCATGTGGCGGCCCTGGTCCTGTTCCTGGCCTCCGATGACGGCCGCATGTGCACCGGCCATGAATATTGGATCGATGCGGGCTGGGCCTAAACGGCCCGTCCCTAATTTCCCAAGGCAGATTTGCGCACGCGCCCCGTAGCCCGGAAATGGCAGCGCTTGCCGGCGCTTTTTCACCCAGTTTTGCTGTGCGCTAACGGTAGCGGTCCCAAACCCCGTCTTGACGGCATCAACTTAAGGCGATATTTGTTGGGAAAATGTGACCGCTACCATTAGAGCGCGGCACATCGGCACTCTGCGGTGCCGGGGCAATAAGCGCGCGAAGCGCGCAAAAGGAGGGAAGCCGTGAAGCATTCGACAGCAGGAATCCGTTCGGGCCGCACTGCATTGATGGGCGGCGGCATGCTTTTGGCCATGATGGTGATCGCGCCGTCTTTGGCGAATGCCCAGGCCGTGGCCGAGAATGGCGTGGAAGCCGTCACGGTCACCGGCTATGCGGCCTCGCTGCAGAAAGCGACCGAAGCCAAGCGCGATTCCACCAATTTCACCGACACGGTGTTTGCCGAAGACATCGGCAAATTCCCCGACACCAATATCGCGGAGTCGCTCAATCGGATTCCCGGCGTCACCATCAGTCGCGAAATCGACGGCGAAGGCATCAATGTCTCGATCCGCGGGTTGGGCACCAACTTCACCAAGGTCACGCTCAACGGCGCCAATGTGGCGGTGGCGTCAACCGGCGCGACCGATACCGCCAATGCCAATCGCGAAGTCGACTTGAACTGGTTCCCCACCGAACTGTTCACCCAATTGTCGGTCAGCAAGTCGCCCAGCGCCGACATGCTGGAGGGCGGCGCCGCCGGCAACATCAACCTGCGCAGCGCCCGGCCTTTCGACCAGGAAGGTTTCCGCATCACCTACAATCTGCAAGGCAGCAAATACAGCGGCTCGGGTTCGCTGGGCGAGCGCGGCGCGCTGATCGTCAGCGACACCTGGGGCAGTTTCGGCGCCCTGATCGGCATCGCCGGCGTGCAGAACAAGATCTTCACCAAGGGTTGGGAAGACGGCAATGCCGGCTGGGGATCGCCCGGCCCGCTGACCGCCGCGCAGTGCCCGGCCGCCAATTGCGACACCTTGGGCGCGAATTTTTACGCGATTCCCGCAACCGTTCCGGCGAATGTGACGACGGGCGGATGGGTTCCCGGCGCCACCATTACCGGGGCGATGCTGTCGTCCCTCAATCCCGGCCTGTCGCCGCAGCAAATTTCCAACATGCTGCTGCCTCGCCTGGGCCGGAGCATGTATGAGCGCGGCAGCCGCGACCGCTATAATGGCGTGGCCAGTTTCGAATGGCGTCCCACTGACGATCTGCATTTCTATCTCGACATGGTCGCCGGGCGCGCCTTCAACGACATGGATCGCAGCGACCTGGCGCTGGGCGTGCGCGCCGGCAATGGCGCCCAGCCGTTACTTCCTGTCAATGTCGTGCTGGATCCCTTGTCCCAAACCTTGATCGGACAAGGCGCGACCCCTGGCACCGGCATTGGCGGCGTGGTGCAAAGCGCCACCCTGGCCAACGCCCAGTTCCACTCGGAAGCCCGTCCCTACAAGGAAAATGGCGACTTCTTCAGCATCAATCCCGGCGGCAGCTGGCGGATCAACGACCTGATGCATGTCGAATTCCAGGCCAATGCCACGCGCAGCCATTTCTTCCGCGATTCCCCGACTTATATGGTGGTGAGTTGCCCCAGTGCCGGCAATCCGACCGGCGTGCCCGGCTGCACGTCCCCGGCCGGCGGCGTTTCCGCCACCTTCAGCAATCCCCCGGGCGCAGCCTATCCGATCGTCACCCCCAGCATCGACATCAACAATCCGGCCAACTTCCAGTGGAACAACGGCCGCACCAACCTGCAGGATGAAAAGCGCTTCACCCAGACTTCCGGCGCGCGCGTCGATTTTACCTGGGGTGGCGATCGCATCGCGCTCAAGGTCGGCGCTGCTTATGATTCGGCATTTCGTGCGATCACCGGCATCGACGGTTCGCAAATCATGCAAAACGCGGTCTGCGGCAACAATCCCAATGTCTTCCTGCCGCCGGCGAACACCCAACCGGTCTGTCGCGGCTTGAATGTGACTGGCAATATCGCCACCGTGAATGCGGCGTCACCGGGACAAAGCCCGACCTATCCCGGTTATGGCACCGGCTACAGTACGGGCTTCCCGGCACTGGCTTATGGGGGCTCCCTGGTGCCGCAATCCGCCCTTGCCACCTTCATCAAGCCGGGCCCGACCGGTTTCATCACCGAGGATTATGCCGCGCTGGCAAAAGCGACCAACTATTACGCCATCGATCGTGCCGCCATCAATTCGGTGCAAAATTCCCATGCCGGCGTGATCAACACCTATCCCTTCTCGGTGGGAACGACCAGTGGCGGCAATTCCGGCACCATCCAGGAGAATATCTATAGCTGGTATGCGGAAGTTGCCGGCAGCGAGCCGATCAAGGGCCACAATCTGCGTTACAATGCGGGCCTCAGATTTGTCGAGACCCACCAGTACATCACCTCGCCGGTGACGGTCGTGGATCCGCGCAATGCCACCGGCGGTCCCGGCGGCACGGCGCTGCAGGACGGCGGGCTGTATCCCAACACGTTCAAATTCGCCACCCAGTCCAAGGAATATGGCACCTTCCTGCCTTCGATAAATGTGGTTTACGAAGTGTCGGATGACTTCCAGCTTCGCGGTTCGATGTCGCGCACCATGACCCGCGCCAACCCCAACCAGATGATCTCCGGCGTGAACTTCAGCGACGTGACGGCTCAGGCGATCACCTTGGGCAATCCGCAGTTGAAGCCGTTCTATTCCAACAATATCGATGTCGGCTTCGAACTCTATACCGGCGGCGCCGGCTATTTCGGCTTCTCCGCCTTCCGCAAGGGCGTGTCGGGCTTCCCGATCCAGCAGAATACCACCCAGCCCTTCTCCTACCTGTCGCAGTTCGGCATCACCTACAACACGCTCACGCCCGGCCAGCAACTGGCGATCAATGGCCGTAATTGCTTCTCGGACACCAATTGCGCGGCCCAGATCACGGTGACGCAGAATATCAATGCGTCGGGCATGCTGACCATCAACGGCATGGAATTCGATTACGTGCAGCCGCTGGACTTCCTGCTGGAGGATTTCGGCCTGCCGGGCTTTGGCTTCAACGGCAACCTGACGTTGCTGGATCAGAAGAGTTCGGGTTCGGCTCCCACCTTTGCCACCGGCATCCCACCCTTGAGCTACAACGTCACCGGTTATTACGACCATGACGGCATCTCGGTGCGGCTGTCCTATGTCTGGAACGACACCAGCTATTCCTCGGGTTCCAATTCCCAGAGCCTGTGCCTGCCCAACATCAATGCCCAGGTCTCCGGTTGCCCGCAGGGCGCCTATCTGTTCTCCAAAGCCTATGGCCAGGCGGACTTCTCCAGCAGCGTGCGCCTGTCCAGGTTCTTCGGGGAGATTCCCACCGATCCGGAACTCACTTTCGATGTGCAGAACCTGTTCAATTCCAAGCTGCGCGCTTACGACCAGTGGGTCACGGCCACGCACAACTATTACGACCAGGGCCAAGTCATCATCTTCGGTGTAAGAGGGACTTGGTAGTTTAATGACCCCCATCCGTCGCAACTCGGGTTTGCGAAGTCGCAAACACCTCGTTGCGACACCTTCCCCCTCCAGCGGCTTCGCCGCGAGGGGGAAGGAAGCTGTCGGATGCTGAATGTCGCGCCGCGATGTGCGGCGCTCGAGATTTCTGAACGCGCGGTGCTTTCCCCTAGGATTTCTCGCGCGACACTTGGCGGCAGTCTCAAGGACTGCCGCCATTCTTTTTTGTTGACCTGGCTATTTCAGAATCGCCGCGCGCAATCGCGTGTCGCTGTGAAAGAGGTCTGGAAATAGTGCCGGATTGTTCAGGGCCTTGGTCCTGTCTGCGCCGGCCTTGGCCCACTCCGCGAACCAGGCGTTGGCAGGATCGCGGGAGGGGCGCGTCGCCATCAGGTCCAGCCAGACCTGGACGATTTTCGCCATGCGGGAAATCGCGGCGCCGGACCTGGCGTTGATCTCCAGAAGCGGGAACAGGCGCTGCGGCAGTTTCAGCGAACCGTCTTCGGCGATTTGCGCCAGGCGGTGGTCGATCATCGGATTGGCGAAGCGCGCTTTGACCGTCCGCCAATAAGAGGCCACGTCCAGGGGCGCCAGCGCCGGCGCCACCTCTTCGGCCATCATGCTGTCCAGGAATTGCAGCAGCGCCGGATCGGCGATGGCCTGGCGCACATATATATGTCCGCGCGGCAGGCCCAAATAGGCCAAGGCGGAATGCGCGCTGTTCAGCACATGCAGCTTCAGCCGCTGATAAGCGGCAATGTCGGGAACAATGTCGGCGCCGGCATCGCCCCAGGCGGGAATGGCCGTGGCAAAGCGATCCTGGATAACCCATTGCGCGAACTCCTCGCGCTGGACGCTCGCCTGGTCTTCCAAACCAAGCGAAGCGGCGACGCGGGCCCGGTGCCCGGCATCCGAGGCCGGCACGATGCAGTCCACCAGGGTCAGCGGAAAGGCGTTCCGTTTTGCGATTTCGCCGGCAAGGGCGGGATGGGCCCGTTCGGCAAATGCCGTCACGGCCTGTTTCAGTTTTTCGCCATTGGACTGAAGATTGTCGCAAGACAGGATGGTCAGCGGTCCGGCGCCACGCTTGTGCCGCGCGGTGAGCGCCAGCGCCAGCCAGCCAATCGCCGAGCGAGGTGTCAGGGGGTTGGCAAGGTCCGCCACCATGTCGGGATGGGACAGGTCCAGGCTGCCGTCGCCGGTCAGGCAATAGCCTTTTTCGGACAAGGTCAGTGTCACGACATGGGCGGCGGGCGCGGTCAGGGCATCGAGCAGCCGGGCGCGGTCGCGCGGCGCAAACAAGGCGGCGCGGATCACGCCCATGACGCGATAGTCGGCCCGAGTCCCCAGGCTTTCGACCGTATAGAGGCAATCCTGATCCGCCAGCGTGTCCGGCACATCCGGGCGCTGCAGCGAAACCCCGACAATGCCCCAGTCGCCACCTTTGCGTGCGATGGCATCTTCGGTGAACACGGCCTGATGGGCGCGGTGAAAGGCGCCGATCCCCAGATGCACCAGGCCGCATTTCAATGCCGCGACATCGAAGGCGGGGTGATGAATCCTGGTGGGAAGACGCGCCAGATTCTCCGCGCTCAGGCGCGCGCTCACAGTTTGTAGGTCTTTTTCGGCAGCCGGTAGGCCAGGTCTTGCGCGACGTCAGCGGCTTCCGCCATCGGCAGCCGGCCCTGGATCACCAGTTCCGACAGATAGGCGCAGTCGATCCGCCGCGCCAAATCGTGGCGCGCCGGAATGGACAGGAAGGCGCGGGTGTCGTCATTGAAGCCGGTGGTGTTGTAGAAGCCGGCGCTTTCCGTGGTCTGGCGGCGATAGCGCATCATGCCTTCGGGAGAGTCGTGGAACCACCAGGCCGGGCCCAGTTTCAGGCAGGGATAATGGCCGGCCAGTGGCGCCAGCTCGCGGGCATAGGTGGTTTCATCCAAAGTGAACAGGATCAAGGTGAAGTCGCTATTGTTGCCGAAGCGGTCCAGCAGCGGTTTGAGCGGGCCCATAAAGGCGCCCCGCATCGGCATGTCGCCGCCGATATTGCGGCCGAAGCGGCGATAGATCAGCTCGTTGTGATTGCGCCAGCAGCCGGGATGGATCTGCATCACCATGCCGTCTTCCACCGACATGCGCGCCATTTCGGTCAGCATCTGGGCGCGGAACTGCTCGCGTTCCTTGGCATCGGCACGGCCGGAGGTCACGCGGGCGAACAGCGCTTGCGCCTCGCCGGCAGAAAGATCGGCGGTCTGGGCCGTCGGGTGGCCATGGTCGGTGGCGGTGGCGCCATGGGCGCGGAAAAAGGCGCGGCGGTTTTCGATCGCGCGGAGATAGCCTTGCCAGCTTGAGACGTCCTCGCCGGACAGTTCGCCGATCCTGGCGACGGCGGCGGCAAAGGCTTCATGGTCGGGATCGGTGACTTCATCAGGGCGGAAGGTGGTGACGACGCGGCCATTCCAGCCTGACGCCGCGATCGCCTCATGGTCCTTGAGCAGGTCCAGGGAATGTTCGGTGGTGGCGATGGTCTCGATGTTGAAGCGCTGGAACAAGGCGCGGGGCCGGAATTCCGGCCGCTTCAGCTTTTCGTTGATGGAGTCGTAATAATGGTCCGCACTGTCGGGGCCGAAGGCGCGATCCAGGCCGAAGACTTCCAGGAAAGTGTGATCCAGCCAGGCGCGGCAAGGCGTGCCGCGGAAAATGTAATAATGGTCGGCAAATCGCCGCCAGATATTGCGCCGATCGCTTTCCACCACGCCGCCGCTGCCATCTTGGGGCGCGATGCCGATGCTTTTTAGCGTTACGCCCATGCTGTAGAGCAGCCGCAGCAGATAATGATCGGGCCACAGCAAAAGGCTGACCGCGTCCTCGAAAGGCTGGTCATAGGCAAACCAGGCCGGATCGGTATGGCCATGCGGGCTGATGATGGGCAGCTTTTCGACGCCGGCGAAAAGCTCGGCCGCGATGGCGCGCTGCCGGGGATCGGAGGGGAAGAAACGGTTGGGATCAAGCTGCACGGGCGGGACTCAATTGGAGGTGAAAGTGGTGGCGGGCGCATAGCGCGGCACAATCAGGTGCACCACCAGGAGCGCGAAGAGATAGGCAACGGAGGCGAAGACGAAGATCGGGGTGTAACTGCCGATGGCTTGCAGCACATTGGCGGCATACAGGCTCATCAGCACGCCGCCGGCGGCGCCGGCAAAACCGCCAAGACCAACGATCGAGCCGGCGGCCCAGCGTGGAAACAGATCCGAGGGCAGGGCATAGAGATTGGCGGAAAAACCTTGATGGCAGGCGCAGGCCAGGCCGATCGCTGCCACCGCCAGCCAGAGATTCGAGGCGTACATGGCGCCGGCCACGGGCAGGGCGAAGATGGCGCAGCTGAACATCGCGAGTTTGCGGGCACGCCCCACCGCGACGCCGCGCTTGATTAGGCGGGAGGAACGCCAGCCGCCCAGCACCGAACCGATATCGGCCATCACATAGATGGCGACCAAAGGCGGACCGTAATGTTTCAGGTCGACGCCATAGCGCTTGGAGAAAAAGTCCGGCAGCCAGAACAGGAAAGTCCACCACACCGGATCGATGAGAAAGCGTCCCGCCATATAGGCCCAGGTCTGGCGGGTGGCCAGGAGTTTGGACCAGGCGACCGGGCGTTGCGCTTCTTGCGGATCGGATTCGATATAGGCCAGTTCCTGTGTGCTCAACGCCGTCATCTGGCGCGGGCGGCGGTACCAGGCCAGCCACACCGCCAGCCAAACGAAGGTCAGCACGCCCGTCAGGATGAAGGCCATCTGCCATCCCCACACAATGGTGATGATGGGCACGATGAAGGGCGCCAGGATGGCGCCGACATTGGAACCGGCATTGAAGATGCCGATGGCCAGCGCCCGCTCGCGCAGGGGAAACCATTCGGTGGCGGCCGCAAGCGTGCAGGGGAACAGGCCGGATTCGCCCAGGCCCATGGGAATGCGGACCCAGGCGAAGCCGGCGATGCTGGTGACAAAAGCGTGCGCGGTATGGGCGATGCCCCACAGGGTGACGGCGATGGTGCCGGCCGCCTTGGCGCCGTAACGGTCCACCACCCGGCCGAAAGCGACATAGCCCAGGCCGTAGGCGACCTGGAAGGAGATCGCCAGCCAGCCATAGCCGGTTTCGGTCCAGCCATAGGCCTGCTGCAAGGTCGGCTTGAGCACCGACAGCACCTGGCGGTCGGTGTAATTGAGCGCCACCACCGCGAACAACAGCGCGCAAACCAGCCAGCGGACATATCCCACCCGGACGAGGGCGGGTTCGGCGACGGTCATTGCGCTTTGGCTCATGGGGACCTCACCAGTTGGTCATGCTGCCGTCTTCCAGCCGGTTCACCGGCAGGTAGGCGCGCTTGTAGGGATATTTCGCGGCCAGCTTCTCGTCGATCTCCACGCCCAGGCCCGGTGTTTCGCCCGGATGCAGCGCGCCATCGCGGAAGTGGTAGCTGTGCAGGAAGACATCGTCGGTTTCGGGTGCGTGATGCATCCATTCCTGGACGCCGAAATTGGGGATGGAGACGTCGAAATGCAGCGCCGCGCCCATGCAGACCGGCGACAGGTCGGTGGGGCCATGGCAGCCGGTGCGCACATTGTAGAGATCGGCCAAAGCCGCGATGCGCCGCAAATGGCTGATGCCGCCGGCATGGGTGACGGTGGCGCGGATGTAATCGATCAGCTGTTCCTCGATCAGCTGCTTGCAGTCCCAGATGGAATTGAACACTTCGCCCACCGCCAGCGGCGTGGTGGTGTGCTGGCGGATCAGGCGGAAATTGGCCTGGTTCTCGGCCACCACCGTGTCCTCCAGCCAGAACAGCCGATAGGGCTCGAGGTCCTTGCCCAGGCGCGCGGCTTCGATGGGGGTGAGGCGGTGATGCACGTCGTGCAGCAGATGCACGTCCCAACCCAGCCGGTCGCGTGCCGCCTTGAACAGGTCGGGGACTGAGCGGAGATATTTCTCGCTGGACCAGACATGTTCGGTGGGGATGTCGGCATCGGCGGGTTCGTAAGCCTCTTGGCCTTTGGGAACGCCATAGGTGGATTTCAGGCCGGGCACGCCGGCCTGCAGGCGGACATATTTGAAGCCCTGCTCGATATAGTGCTGCGCCTTGTCCAAAGTCTCTTCGATGCTGTTGCCATTGGCATGGGTGTAGACAAAGGCGCCGTCGCGGCACTTGCCGCCCAGCAGCTGGTAAAGCGGCAGGCCCGCGATTTTCGCCTTGATGTCCCACAGCGCCATGTCGACCGCGGCGATGGCCGACATGGTGACGGGACCGCGCCGCCAATAGGCGCCGCGATAGAAGAACTGCCAGGTGTCTTCGATCCGGTGCGCGTCGCGGCCAATCAGGCAGGGGATGACATGGTCGTTGAGATAACTTGCCACCGCCAGTTCGCGGCCGTTGAGGGTGGCGTCGCCCAGGCCGGTGACGCCATCGGAGGTCTCGATCTTCAGGGTGACGAAATTGCGCCCCGGAGAGGTGACGATCACTTTGGCGGAAACGATCTTGAGCATTTCACCCCTTTCCCCGGCACGACAAAGCGGTTCTGCTGCCGCGATTGTGGTACCGGTACCAAGCCTATGAAACCAAGGCGCTTTTGTCAAAGCCCTTGGGCTGCGGAGCTTAGGCTGCCTTAGGGGGTCGCGAAAGGATCGGGCCGGTAGGGGCGTTCGGAATAGCAAAACCAGTCGAAATCCGCCGGCCGGGCGGTCCCGGCCATGTCCTGGCAGGCCATGCCGACAAAGGCGCCGGTGAAATTGGGCGTTCCCGGCATCTGGGCCTCATCGGACAGGATGGAGGCGTCGAAGGTTTGGGGCAGTCGCTGCCAGGCGCCGCCCGCCAGGCGGTAGGCGAACCACAGCCGCTCTTCGTCCACTTCGACCCGCAAATCGACCGGGCCTTTGGGAATGGCGATGGGCGGGGTGAAGGCGTCGCCCACCGGCGCATCGGGCAACGCGGACATCACCCGCAAATGTTTTCCGAACGTCTCGTCATGGGTGACGTGGAGATAGTGGAATTTGTTGCCGCCATAATAGCAGACCAGGCCCGCAGCTTGCTGGAAATGCGCGGGTTCGAAATCCATCCGGGTCTGGGCGCTGTAACAGTGTGCTTGCTGGCGGCGTGCCACCAGACTCTGGGTAAACAGGCTGCCGATGGTTTCGCGGCCATAGAGGCGCAAATGGCCGGGCCGGGCCGTGAGGCTGAAGATGGTGCCGGGGTAGGGCGTGCGCAGCCATTGGAAATCGATGGGGAGATCGGTTGAGTCAAAGTCCTCGTGCTCGGACGCAGGCGGGAAAGGATGCTCCGGCAGTCTCGGCGCGGGTGTCGCCTGTCGCGGCAGGCCGGGCTCGCCGTCCGTGAAGAGCCAGCCGTCGCGCCATTGCATTTTCTGGATCGCGGTCTCGCGGCCCAGGGTGCAGCGGCCACGATTTTTCAGCGGCCGGCCGCACAGATAGACCATGTAGGTCTCGCCATCTTGCGTATCCACCAGGTCGGCATGGCCGGCGCGCTGAAGCGGCGCATCGGGCCGGTCGCGGGCGGTGAGGATGGTGGTGTCGGGGTGCAGTTCATACGGGCCCAGCAGGTTTTTGGACCGCGCCAGGGTCACGGCATGACCCCAGCCGGTGCCGCCTTCCGCCGTGATCAGGTAGTAGAAGCCGTCGCGCTTGTAGAGATGCGGTGCCTCGGTCAGGCCCAGCGCTGTGCCTTTGAAAATGTTGACGCGCTCGCCGACCAGTTTCTTTTCCGCGGGCGAATATTCCTGGGCGACGATGCCGGCAAAGCGGTTGTTGCCCGGGCGGTGGTCCCACAGCATGTTGACGAACCACTTTTTGCCGTCCTCGTCATGAAACAGTGATGGATCGAAGCCGCTGCTGTTGACATGGACGGGGTCGGACCAGTCGCCGTCAATTGTCTTGGCGGTGACAATGTAATTGTGGAAATCGCGCAGGGACGCGCCGGAGGCGCCGCCGACCGAGGTGCGGCCATAGCGCTTCACATCGGTATAGACCAGGTGGAACTGATCGCCGTCATGGCTGAGGCAGGGGGCCCAGATGCCGCAGGAATCCGGATCGCCCAGCATGTTGAGCTGGCTGGCGCGGCGCAGGGGACGGGTCAGCAGCCGCCAGTTCCGCAGGTCGCGGGAATGGTGGATCTGCACGCCGGGAAACCATTCAAAGGTCGAAGTGGCGATGTAATAGTCATCGCCCAGCCGCAGGATCGAGGGATCGGGATTGAAGCCTTTGAGGATGGGGTTCTGGATACTGATATCAGATTGGGGCATTGGGTTTCCGGATCACGGTCCAAACCACAGCGGCGGCGATCAGGTCCAGCACCGCCAGGGCGAAAAAGAAGGGCGCATAGCCGATTGTGCTGACCAGACCGCCGAGCAGCAAGGACGAGATCAGCACGCCTAGATTGGCGCTGGTGCCCGCCATCCCGGCGACGGTGCCGACTTCATTGCCGGGAAACAGGTCGGTGGCCATGGTGATCATGGTGACGGACAAGGTCTGGTGGGCGAAACCCGCCAGGCAGAGCAGGGCCACCGCCATATAGGCGTCCTGCACCACGCCGGTGAAGGCGACGCCGATCATCATCAGGGCGCCCAGGGTGAAGGCGCCGCGCCGGGCATCGATCAGGTCAAAGCCGCGCTTTTGCAGGAACAACACAACGGCCGGGCCGAAGATGCAGCCGAGATCCGCCGCCAGGAAGGGCAGCCAGGCATACATGGCGATGTGCTTGAGATCGAAATGGCGGACCGTGGTCAAATAAAGCGGCACCCAGAAGGACAGCATGCCCCAGGTGGGATCGGTGAGAAATCGCGGCAGGGCCACACCCCAGAAATTACGCCGCGACAGGATGTTGAGGACCGAGGGTTTTTTGTCCTCGGCCTTCACATAGCTTTCCTGGCCGGAGACGATCAGCGCGCGCTCTTCCGCAGTCAGCAGCGGATGTTTGGCAACGGGGTGGTAGAAGAGCAGCCAAAGCACCACCCAGACCAGGCTGATGGCGCCGACGATCACAAAGGAGGCCTGCCAGCTGTAATTCAGGATCGCCCAGACCACCAAAGGCGGGGCCAGCATCTGCCCGACCGAGGGTCCAATATTGTAGAGCCCGCCCGCCAGCCCGCGCTCCTTGGCGGGAAACCATTCCGACACCACTTTCAATCCGCCGGGCGAGAAGGCGCCTTCCGCAAAGCCCAGCAGCCCGCGCAAGCCCGCCAGCATCTGCCAGTTGTTGGCGAAAGCATGCGCCATGCAGATCACCGACCAGAGAAAGGCGAACAGCGCGAAGCCGATCTTCACCCCCAGAATGTCGATCACATAGCCGACCGCGAACTGCAGCATGATCAGCGCCTGGAAGGCGCCGGTGATAAGGCCGTACTGCTGGGTGGTGATGTGCAGGCTTTCCATCACCGTGGGGGCCGCCACCGCCAGGGTGGCGCGCGACAGGAAGTTCACCATCGCGCCCAGCATGATCAGGGCGATGGTGAGCCAGCGGATGCCCATGAAGCGGCGCATGATCCCTCCCGGTGGCCGGCCCGCGCCGGCTCGTTCTTATATAATGTCCGTCACCGTGGCTTCCTTGACGGGCGGTCCGGAAATGGTAACGCTAACTTCCACGCTCTCAAAGATAAATACAAGGAGCAGGCCATGGAGGAAATGACCCGTCGCGATCTCGCCGGCCTGGCCGCGGCCGCGACCATGGCGGCCGCTGGTCCCGCCCGGGCCGCAACCGCGCCGGATTCGCTGGATGGGCTTGCCAGGGCCAAGGGCTTTGCCGGCTTCGGCAGCAGCGCCGGCGGCGGCGCGGAAGAGTTTGCCTCCTCCTTCAATGACCAGGGCGTGCGCGCCATCCACCAGCGCGAATGCGGCATCCTGGTTTGCGAGAACGAGACCAAATGGGTGGCGCTGCGGCCCAACCCCAAGGAGTACAGTTTTTATCTCGCCGACCGCATGGTGGATTTCGCGCAAGCCAATGGCATGCTGATGCGCGGCCACACCTTGCTGTGGCAGAAGACCCAGTATTTTCCCAAATGGCTGGTGAATTACGACTTCGGTCCGCGCCCGGCCAGCGAGGCGGAAAGGCTGCTGCGCGAGCATATCATCACCGTCTGCCGCCATTTCGGCACGCGCATCTTCACCTATGACGTGGTCAACGAGACGGTGGACGAGATCACGGGCCAGATGCGGGAGACGCCCTTTTCCAGGTATCTCGGTGACAACACGATCGACATCTGTTTCGACGCGGCGCACCAGGCCGCGCCGCACGCCAAGCTGGTTTATAACGATTATATGGGTTGGGGACCCAACAGTGCGCGGCATCGCGAGGGCGTGCTGAGACTGCTGGCCCGGCTCAAGGCCAGCAAGGTGCCGGTGCATCTGCTGGGGGTGCAAAGCCATATCGGGCCGGGTACCAATCCGGAATCCCAGGGGCCGAATAGCTTCAGCGCGGCCGATCAGGCGGCCTGGAAACAGTTTTTGGATGCGGCGGTGGCGATGGATTTGCGGCTGGCGCTGACCGAGTTCGATGTGGGGGAGCGGGGCACGCCGGGCGACATTGCCGCCCGCGACCGTTTCATGGCGGACCTGACGCGGCGCTACCTGGATTTCATGTTCGCCTATCGCCAGACCGATTACCTGATGGCCTGGGGAATGGTGGATCATTATTCCTGGCTGCAGAATTTCGGCAAGCGGCCGGATGGGATGATCAAGCGGCCCTCGCTGTATGACGACAATTACCAGCCCAAGCCCGTGCGCCAGGCGATTGCGGAGGCTTTCCGCAATGCGCCGCCGCGCGGCTGAGGAGAGATGATGTTCCTGCGCCTGTTAACTGCCGCGCTGTTGCTGTTGCTCGTTGTGCCGGCTCAGGCCGAAGACGGCTACGATTTGTGGCTGCGCTATCGCCCGATGGAGGCGGAAGGACTGGCGAAGTACCGGCCGCTGGCGAGGGTCGTTGTGGCGGCGAAAGCGACATCGCCGACGCTGGATGCGGCCAAGGCGGAGTTGACGCGCGGGTTGAGCGGCCTGCTGAACCAGGCGGTCGGCGCGGGGGATTTGGCGGACGGCGCGGTGGTGATTGGCACGCCGGAGTCCTCGGCCTTTGTCGCACGCCTGAAGTTGCCGCTGAACGGGTTGGGCAGGGAAGGCTATCTGGTCCGGAGCGTATCGCTGAGCGGCCATGCCGTGACGGTGATCGCGGCCAACAGCGATATCGGTGTGTTGTATGGCAGCTTTGCTTTTCTGCGCCTGATCCAGACGCGCCAGGATATCGGCCATCTGGATATCACCAGCGCGCCGCGGATGAAATTCCGGCTGCTCAATCACTGGGACAATCTCGACGGCACCATCGAGCGCGGCTATTCCGGACATTCCGTATTCGACTGGCACAAGATGCCGGACTATGTCGATCCGCGCCTCACCGTGATGGCGCGGGCCGATGCGTCGGTGGGCATCAACGGCATATCCTTGAACAATGTTTCCGCCGATCCCTGGGCCCTGTCGCCCATGTATATCGAGAAGATGGCGGCGCTGGCCGATCTATTGCGTCCCTATGGCATCCGCATCTATGTCGCCGCCAAGTTCAGCGCGCCGGTCGAGCTGGGCAAGCTCAAGACCGCGGACCCCGCCGATCCTGAGGTGCAGGCCTGGTGGAAGAAGGAAGTCGATTCCATCTATCGCCGCATACCCGATTTCGGCGGCTTCGTGGTCAAGGCGAATTCCGAAGGCCAGCCGGGGCCGCGCGATTACAATCGCAGCCAGGCGGAAGGCGCCAATGTCATCGCGGATGCGCTGGCGCCCCATGGCGGCACCATGTTCTGGCGCGCCTTTGTCTATAGCGAGAAGGATCCCACCGACCGGGCCAAGCAGGCTTATAACGAGTTCAAGCCGCTGGACGGCAAGTTCCGCGACAATGCCTTTGTCCAGGTTAAGAATGGCGCCATCGATTTCCAACCGCGCGAGCCGGCGCATCCGCTGTTCGGCGCCATGCCCAAGACCAACCTGGCCTTGGAAGTGCAGTTGACCAAAGAGTATCTGGGACAGACCACGCACCTGGTTTACCTGCCCGAACTGTTCAAGGAAGTGCTGGACTGGGACACAGAGGCCCGCGGGCACGGCTCGACCGTGGCAAAGGTGGTCGACGGCTCCCTGGAAGGCCATGACACCTCCGCAATGGTGGGCGTCGCCAATATCGGCGACGATCGCAATTGGACCGGGGCGCAATTTTCGCAGGCCGACTGGTATGGCTTTGGCCGTCTGGCCTGGAATCCCGCTCTCACCTCAGAACAGATTGCGCGGGAATGGCTGGGCATGACCTTCACCAACAATCCCGCCTTCGCCAAGGCGGTGGTGCCGATGATGATGGCCAGCCGCGAGGCGGTGGTGGATTACATGACGCCGCTGGGACTGCACCATTTGATGGCGACGGGGCATCATTACGGACCCGGGCCCTGGGTCGGCGACCTGCCCCGCCCCGAACAGAATCCGGTCTATTTCCATCGTGCCGATGCCAACGGGATTGGCTTTGACCGCACACCATCGGGAAGCGACGCGACTTCGCAATACGCGCCGCCCATCGCCAAACTGTTTTCCGGGCCTGATATTCCCGACCAATACCTTTTGTGGTTCCAGCATGTCGGCTGGGACCACAAGATGCGGTCGGGACGCTCCTTGTGGGATGAATTGGTCGTTCAGTACGACAAGGGCATCGCCAGCGTCGGCGAGATGCGCAAAACCTGGACGGCGATGAAGCCTTACGTGGATGCCGAGCGCTGGTCGCAGGAGGCGGCGTTCCTGGCGGTCCAGGAAAAGGAGGCCCGCTGGTGGCGCGACGCCTCGATCGCCTATTGGGAGATTTTTTCGCACCGGCCGATGCCGGCGGGTCACGCCCCGCCCCCGCATGACGTCGAATATTATAAGGCGATCTATTTTCCCTATGCCCCGGGCCGCCCCGGTTATACCGCGGGGCCTTTCCGCAATACGCCGAAGGACCCCACGGAATAGTCGTCGGCAGACGGATAGCGGCCTAATTGCGTCATGACGTGCATGTAATGCCCGTCTTTCAGGCATTTCCTGCGTTGCGCGCAATGCCGCATCTCAATTGATAATTCGTATAGCGCGTGTCACCGAACCGTCACCGGTGCGTGGCATTTGCCTCGCCCGAGACGGGGACAGCCAGCTTGGTCCGCCAGGAACGCGCCATCGCAGATAAGCGGCGGCGCGACCGGCTTCGCCTGCCCCCGAGGTCGAGTTGATTTTTTCAGGGGTATTGATGATGTCCGCCAAATTCTTGCGTCATTCTTCGGCCGCTTTGGCCTTGTTCGCCGGCGCCGCCTGGGCGCACGCTGCCCAGGCGCAGCAAATGGCGCAGGCCAGCGGCAGCAATGTGATGGCGGCGGCAAGCGCCAGCAATGTGATCGCGGCGTCGGCGGCGACGACGGTGGAAACCGTGGTGGTGACCGGCACCGCCTTCAATCCGGAAGTAGCCCCCGCCAAGTCCTCGCTGGAAGCGACCCAGCCCCAGACCATCATCAACAAGTCCTATATCGAGGATTCGATTTCGGAGACCGGCAGCTACACCACCATCCTGGCGATCGCGCCGTCCATGACCGGCACCGACCTGAACGGCCCGGGCCTGTCCGACAATGGCGTCAAGAACACGCTGCGCGGCATGCCGGACGGCAATTTCGGCCTGAATTATGACGGCATCCCGTTCGGCGACACCAACGGACCGACTCATCATTCGGAATCCTATTTTCCCGCCTCCACCATCGGCAGCATTCTGGTCGACCGCGGTCCCGGCAATGCCGGCAATATCGGCCCCTCCACCTATGGCGGCACGGTCAGTCTTTATTCCGAGGACCTGGCGCCGGAACGCCATGTGCGCCTGCAAGCGACGGGCGGCACCTGGAACACCAGCCTGTTCAACGTCAATGTGCAGTCCGGCGATTTTGCGGTGGCCGGCATCACCAATCGCGTGATGCTGAATTACCAGGACACCAACACCGGCGGTTACCTGAGCCTGCAGTCCAGCGCGGCGCAGAATTACCTGATCAAGACCCAGACCGACCTGGCGCCGGGTTGGACCCTCACCGCCTTTGCCAGCTACAACGGCCTGTTCCAGCAGCTGGAGGACAATTCCGGCGCCACCGCGGCGCAGCTCGTGGCCTTCGGCAAGGATTACGCGCTGCAGAACAACAATCCCAAGGCCGGCACTTACGCGCCCTACAACCATGTCCATAAAAAGACCGACATGGATTACCTGCGCCTGCAGGGCGATCTGGGCAATGGCATCAAGATCGACAACCAGTTCTACACCTATGCCTATATCAACAAGACGCTGAGCACGACCTCGGTCCAGCAAACCGCGGCCAATATCGCGGCCGGAATCACCCAGGGCAATGGCTCCATCGTGAATGGGGTTTTCTTTCCCAACGATGTGCCGGGCTATACCAAGCAGAATGCCTATCGCGTATGGGGGAATGTATTCCGGATCTCGGACGATTTCGACCTGGGCGGGATCACCGGCCAGGTTCGCGCCGGCGTGTGGTGGGAAAGCTCGGTGTCGCAGCGCGCCCGCTCGGACTTCGACGCCACCCAGTGTTTTTCGTCCATCGTGGCCTGCGATCCCTGGCACAGCCAGTATTATGCCGACTCCCGGCTCTACAACAGCACCTCCAAACCCAGCACGGTGGTCGCCACCCCGACCTCCAAGCCGTTCGGCAACGGTTTTTTCGAATATGAGGAACATTCCGGCTGGAACCAGTACCAGCCCTTCATCGAGCTGGAATTGCATCCGCTGCCGGATCTGACCATCACGCCGGGCTTCAAATATGTGTGGTGGAACCACTATGTGGATGCTCCGCTGGAGCAGAAGACCAAGCCGGTGGTCCCGGTCAAGGCGTCCTTCAACACCACGCGCGACCTGCCCTTCGTGACGATCAACTACAAGATCGAGCCGAGCTGGAGCGTCTATGCCCAGTATGCCCAGGGCATTTATGTCCCGGACATCAGCGCTTTCGAGCAGGCGGTGCCGACCACCACCTTCCCCAAGGCCCAGACCACCACCAATTACCAGTTCGGCACGGTGTTTTACGCCGACAATTTCACGGTGGATGCCGACGTCTATTACATCGGGGTGGAAAACAACATCTCGTTCCAGAATTGCGCCAACGCGCCCTTCTTCGGATCGTCGGGTGAGACCTGCGCCACCAATACCGGCACGGCGACGTATAAGGGCATCGAAGCCCAGGGCACCTACGCCTTCGACGGCGAGTTGCAGGGCCTGGCGGTTTTCATGAACGGCTCGCTGAACTCGTCCAAGTCGGGCGGCAAATGGCTGAAACAGGCGCCGATGTGGACCGCGGCCAGCGGCATTTTTTATAAGTGGGGCATGTGGAAACTGTCGCTGATCGACAAGCTGGTCGGTCAGCAATATTCCGACAATACCGACACGTCCTTCTACAAACTGGGCGCCTATAATGTGATGGACTTCAAGGGTGGCATGACCTGGGAGAATTTCGAGGTCACAATGGGCATCTACAACCTGCTGAACTCGCGCAGCCTGGCTTCGGTCGGCATCAACGATAAGAGCCCGATCGGCGGCTCCAGCGTCTATGACTATGTCAATCGGCCGAGCAGCCTGGACCAGTATTACTTCCAGCCGTCGCGCAGCTTCCAATTGACCGTCAAAGTGCGCTTCTAGGAGGACCGAAATGCGGATCGCATTGCTGACCGTTATTCTGGCGCTGGCGCCGCTGAGCGCCCAGGCGCGGCTGCTCAGCCCGGCCGAGGTCGACGCTTCGCGCTATCTGCCGCCGCCACCGCCGGCGGGCTCGGCGGTGGAGAAGCGGGAAATCCAGGAGCTGCATGCCATCGCCGGACGAAGCAGCAAGGCGTTGAAAGCGCTCGCCACGCGCGACGCCAAGGATGAGTCGCCCGACATCTTCAATGAAGCGCTGGGCTTCGATGCCACCGCCAAGCCGCAGACCGCCAAGTTGCTGCAGATGGTGATGGAAGAGGAGGACGGCGACTCCAAGGCCGCCAAGGCCTATTTCCACCGCCTGCGTCCCTATGCCGTGGATCCCAGCGTGCGGGCCTGCGAACCCGTCAAGCCGGGCAAGGTCAAAGCCGCCAATTCCTATCCCAGCGGCCATTCCTCTTTGGCCTTTTCCATGGGCGTGGTGCTCGCCTCGCTGATTCCGCAAAAGTCCCAGGCGATCCTGGCGCGGGCGCTGGAATATGCCGAGCACCGCCTGGTCTGCGGCGTGCACTATCGCAGCGACATCGTGGCCGGACAGCAATTCGGCACCGTGCTGGCGCTCCGGCTGATGCAGAATCCGGCTTTCAAGGCGCAAATGGATCTGGCGCGCGCCGAACTCGGTATCGCGGCGCCGTAGCGGAAATTATTCCGCGGCCAGCGGCCCGCGAACCTGCAAGGGCGCGGGGGCGGGATACAGCTTCTGCCGCAAGGCGCAGGCCGCATCGAACAAGGCGTCGCGAATTTCCTTTTGCCGCGGCTCGGTCATGCGGTCCGCATCGTCGCTGGCGGACAGCGCCGCCACGGCGCGGCCATCCTGGTCGCACACCGGCACCGCGATGCAGCGCATATTGGCGTGATGCTCGCGGTCGTCCACGGCATAGCCTTGCTCGCGCACGCGCTTGAGTTCGGCGCGCAAAGCCGCCGCCGTGGTGATGGTGTGGGGGGTGAGCGGCACCAGCTCGCCGTCCAGGATGAAGCTCTCCACCTCTTCGTCGGGCAGGGCCGCCAGCAGCACCTTGCCCAGGCCGGAGCAATAAGGTTCGAGCTGCGCGCCAACGCGCGTGTTCACCGGAAAGGAGCCGGGCGCCGAAACCTTGGCGACATAGGTCACCATGCCATGCTCCAGCACGCCCATATGGGTGGTGAGGCCCAAGGTCCGGGACAGGTCGGTCATCAGGACCTGGCTGGCATCGCGCAACAATTCGTCGATGGTGACATTGTGGGACAGCGACAGCAGCAACAGTCCCGGCCGGTAGCGTCCGCGGGGTCCTCGCACCACGGCGCCGATCTCTTCAAGGGTTTGGATCAGCCGGTAGCCGGAGGCCTCGGGCAGGTTGGCACGCCGGCTGAGTTCGCAGCTGGTCACCCATTCATTGGGATCGTGAAAGGCTTTCAGCAAGGCGAAAGCCTTCATCACGGAATAATTCCGAGGCGTTGCCACTGCGACTGTTTCCCCTCAGGTCACGCAGCTTTAAAAAGCACCGCCCGCGTTTCCCTTACGCCGCTTAGCCCGCGATCTCTGCCGCCGACGGTGCCCGGAATGATTGTCGTGTTGGGACAATAGCTCAAAGATGACAAATCGTCATCTCTCAACAGGTGAGAGATGGCCTATTAAGAGCAATACTCAACCGGGGCCGAAAACGCGGTAAACCTATGGGGCGGCAGGGGGATCGGCCGGCAGGCAGGGCGGGACGCAGATGGGCAGGACACTTCAGGCGGCGATCTTGGGTCTTGTGCTTCTCGCCGGCCCGGCTGGCGGCCAAAGCGGTTCCCAGGACCGTCTCTTGCTGCAAGCGGCCGGCGATCAGGACAATTGGCGGCTGCATGGCCGCACTTATGACAATCAGCGCTTTTCGCCTTTGACCGGAATCAACAAGGCCAATGTCGGCAAACTCACCTTGCTGCGCACTCTCCATACCGGTGTGGCGAACAGTTTCGAAGCCACCCCGCTGGTGGTCGATGGCGTGATGTACTTGGTCACTGCGACCAATCATGTCCAGGCCTATGACGCGGCCAGCGGCGAACAGCTTTGGGCCTGGCAGCCGGACAAACTCGATTTCACCGAAGCCTGTTGCGGGCCGCAGGCGCGCGGCGTGGCGGTGGCCTATGGCAAAGTCTACACCGCTTTGTTCGACGGACACCTGGTGGCGCTGGACGCCAAGACCGGGAAGCTGGTTTGGCAGACCGATCCCGCCCAGACCCATCCCGAGCCGAAACACTATTACACTTACACGCAGGCGCCGCAGGTCTATGACGGCGTGGTGATCGTGGGCACGGCGGGCGCGGAATATGAGACACGCGGTATGGTCGAGGCCTATGACGCAGCGACGGGCCGCAAGCGTTGGGAATTCCGCACCACCGCCGCGCCAGGTGAACCTGGCGGCGACACATGGAAAGGCGATGCCTGGAAATTCGGCGGCGGATCGGTGTGGAACACGCCGGCTATCGATCCCAAAAACGGCCTGGTGATTTTGGCGACCGGCAATCCGAATCCCGATTACCAAGGCACCATGCGGCCGGGCGACAATGCCTATACCGACTCCATTCTGGCGCTGCATGCCAAGACCGGCAAGCTCGCCTGGTGGTACCAGGAAGTGCCGCATGACATGTGGGACTATGACGCGTCGGCGCCGGTGATGCTGTTCGATGCCAAGGACGAAGCCGGCAAGACCGTTCCCGCCGCGGGCCAGGCGGGCAAAGTCGGCAATGTCTTTATCGTCAACCGGCTGACGGGAAAGCTGCTGCACAAGTCCGATCCCTTTGTCACGCAGAGCGCCAACATCTTTACCCCGCCAAACCGGGAGGGCGTGAGCATCCTGCCGGGCGTGAGTGGCGGAAGCCTGTGGCAGCCACCGGCTTTTTCGCCGCGCACGGGATATTTCTATGTGTTGGGCGCCAACCAGGCGATGATCTTCACCACCATCGATTTCAAGGACAGCCAGCCGGGCGGTCCCTGGGTGGGGCGCCATACCGGCGGCGTGATGAAGCCCGATACCAGTGTGCCGTCCAGCGGGACCTTTACTGCCATCGACGTCAACACCGGCAAGATCGCCTGGCAATATGTGTCGCCGCGCCCGATCTATGGCGGCGTGCTGGCGACCGCCAGCGACCTGGTTTTCGCGGGCGAACAGACCGGCGACTTCAGCGCTTTCGATGCGCGGACCGGCGCGAAATTATGGTCGCATCATTTTGAGCGCGGCGTCTGTTCGCCGCCCATGACCTATCGGGTCAAGGGCGTGCAATATATCGCGGTGGGAGCCAATGGCTGCCGCGGCGGCCATGTCGAAAACGGCAAGCCGCAATATGATGATACGGTGGCGATATTCGCGTTGGCGGAGTAGGGGGCGGGACATGCATCGATCTTTCAAGGCGGCGCCTTATTTATGCCTCTTGATGCTCCCGGCCGCGGCGGCCGCGCTGGAGGAATGGCCGACCTATGGCCATGACTATGGCGACAGCCGCTATTCGCCGCTGAGCCAGATCACGCCTGCCAATGTCGCGCAGCTCAAGCCGGTCTGGACCTACCATATGCGGCCGGCGGATCGCGCGTCGCGCGGTTTTGCGTCGTCCGAGAACACGCCGCTGGTGGTGAAGGGCGTGATGTATGTCTCCACGCCTTATGGGCGGGTGGTGGCGCTGGATGCGGAGACCGGCCAGCAGCGCTGGGCCTATCAGGTGCCGGGCAGCGACCAGCCGGCGACGCGCGGCGTGTCTTATTGGCCGGGCGCGAAGCCGGAGATAGTTTTCGGCACCCGCGGCGGATTGTTGATCTCACTGCATGCCGAAACCGGCGAGCCGGTGAAAAGTTTCGGCAAGGAGGGTGTGCTGGACCTGCATGCCGATGCGGTGATGCAGGGCTTTCCCAAGGCCGCCTTGGGCATTACTTCGGCGCCGGTGATCTACAAAAATCTGATCATTACCGGCTCGCGCACCCAGGAGACGCCGCAAAAGGGGGCGTCGGGACAGGTGCGGGCCTTTGATGTGCTGACTGGCCGCGAGGTCTGGCACTTTAATGGCGTGCCGCAGCCGGGCGAGAAATTCCACGACACCTGGCAAGGCGACAGCTGGGTCGCCCGCTCGGGCGTGAATGTCTGGGTTGGGCTGACCTTGGATGCGGCGCGCGGCATAGCCTATCTGCCCTTCGGGGCGCCCACTTTCGACCAGTCGGGCAATGACCGCAAAGGCGACAGCCTGTTCGCCAATACTTTGGTGGCGGTCGATGCCGCCAGCGGCAAGTATCTCTGGCACTTCCAAGTGCTGCGGCATGATTTGTGGGATTACGATTTGCCGCTGACCACACTTCTGGACGTGAAGAAGGATGGGCGCAACATTCCCGCCATCGCGGTGATGAACAAGGCGAGTCTGTTGTTCCTGCTGGACCGCGTCACCGGCAAGCCGATCTATCCCATCAAGGACATTGCCGTGCCCACCGAGACCGACATGGAAGGCGAGCAGGTTTCGCCCACCCAGCCGGCCTCGGTCACGCCGCCTTTGGGCCGCACCAGTTTCGACATGTCGGAACTGGCGAATTTGACGCCGCAGCAAAAAGCAGGCTGCGAGAAACTCATCGCCGAGCAGAAAGTGGTGGGCGCCAAATATTTCCAGCCGCCGCGGGTGGACAGCGCGGTGGCGCGGTTTCCCGGCAATTGGGGCGGCATCGACTGGAGCCATGCCGCCTTTGACCGCAAGAGCGGCTATTACATCGTCAATGCCAGCGAGATCGGCTCGCAACAGATGATGATCAAGAAGCCCGACGGCAGCTATGACATGCGCTATGGCTATCAATGGTTCTGGGATAAGGTCACGCACATGCCCTGCCAGGCGCCGCCCTGGGGCAATCTCTATGCCATCAATGTCAATACCGGCCAGGTCGTGTGGAAGAGCGTGCTGGGCGTGACTGACGGCCTGGCTGATCCCAATACCGGCCGGCCCAATGTGGGCGGTCCCATTGTCACCGGCGGCGGGTTGATCTTTATCGGCAGCACCGACGACAAGCGGCTGAGGGCCTTTGACGTCAAGACCGGCAAGGAAATATGGACCTTTCGGCTGCCCGCCTCGCTGTACGGCACGCCGCTGACCTATCAGGGCAAAAGCGGCAGGCAATATGTGGCCGCGGTGACGACCGGCGGTTTCTGGGGCGAGGAGCCCGCCGGTTCGGACGAGGTGACGGCCTTCGCGCTGCCATAGGGCGGTGCTAAAGTTGGCCAAATGAAGTGCGGGGGAACGCATGGTTCGGGGATTTGCATTACTGGTCTTGCTGCTGGCCGGCACCAGCGCCAGCGCCAATGAATGGCTGACCTTCGGTCACGACCCGGAGCGCAGCGGCTGGAATCGCGACGAGCGTGCGCTGTCACCCAAGTCGGTGGCCGGATTGAAGCTGCTGTGGCAGGTCCAGCTGCCGGTCGCCGTCAAGGATGTGGCCTTGTCCAGCCTGACTTCGCCCTTGATCGCGACCGGCGTGGCGACGGCGCAAGGCAAGCGCGACCTGCTGTTCACCGTCGGCATGGACGACTCGCTCACGGCGCTGGACGCCGCCACCGGCACAACGGTTTGGCGCAAGACTTTCCCCAACGAGACAAAGTCAGTGCGCGCCGCCAATACCAATTGCTCCAACACCGAGCAGGCGACGCCGGTAATAGATAAGGCGCGCGGCGTAATCTATTTCACCACCAGCGACGGCAAGTTGCGTGGCGCAGGATTGGGCGACGGCGCAGAAAAACTGGCGCCTAGCCCATTCGTGGCGCCCTTCAGCCGCAATTGGAGTCTCAACCTGGTCGATGGCGTGGTCTATACCGCGGCGGGACGCGGTTGCGGCGGCACGCCGGAAGAAAAGATCGAGCCGGGCACAGTAGCGGCGATGGATGTGCGCGATCCGGCCCATCCGGTTTTGACTCGTTTCTTCACGGGCAAAGGCAGACCGGCGGGGCCTTGGGGACGCGGCGGTCCGGTGAAGGGGCCCAAGGGTCTTTATGTGCAGACCGCCGATGGTCCGCGCGATCCCGACAAGGGTCTATACGGCAATGCGGTGCTCGCCATTCCGCCTGGGGCGAAGGGTGCGCCGGATTATTTCATTCCCGGCAGCTGGAAAGCGTTGAACGCCCGGGATCTGGATCTGGGCTCGGGCAGTCCCGTGGTCTTTCGCTTTCAGGGGCGCGATCTTGTCGCGACCTCGTCCAAGGATTCGGTGGTCTTCCTGTTGGATGCGGACAGTCTGGGCGGCGCCGATCACGCCACCGCGCTCTATACCTCGCCGCGCTTGGGCAATGACGCCCTGGAATATTATGCCCAGGGCGTGTGGGGCGGATTTTCGACTTATCGCACGGCCAAGGGCGACACCTATCTTTATGTTCCCATGTGGGGACCGGCGGGGAAGGGCGTGACATTCCCCAAGACCAATGGCGATGCGCCGCATGGCAGCGTCATGGCCTTGCGCGTGGAAAAGATCGGGTCGGAATTCTCGCTGGCCCCGGCATGGATCAGCCGCGACCTGAATCTGCCGGACAATGTCGCGGTCGCCAATGGCGTGGTGTTCGCGGTGCAGACCGGCGAGCAGGCGATCCAGCATCCCGACAATCCCGACGGCCATGGCCGGCCTATCGCCGGCGTGCATACGCTGACCCCCGCGGAATTGGAGAAATTCCGCGCCACCCCGGTGGCGCCCATGGTGCTTTATGCCCTGGATGCGGTGACCGGGCGCGAGCTTTATTCGAGCAAGGACCTGCTGAAGGACTGGGTGCATTTCAACCAGCCCGTGGTGGCGGCGGGACGCGTTTTCCTGGTGTCCCATGACGCGCATGTCTATGCCTTCGGGCTGAAGAATTGACGGCTTGCCGCGCCGGTCAGGACCTGTAGATTGCCAAAGGCGGGATCGGCCATCAGAGCCAAAATGGGGAGTCGCATGTCACGATCGAATGTACGGTGCTGGATGTTGGCCGGCCTTTTGGGCGGAACCTGCCTGACGGGGGCGCTGGCGGCGCCGGGCGAGGACTGGCCCAATTACGGCAACGATCGCGGTGCCATGCGCTATTCCCCGCTGACAGAGATCACACCGGCCAATGTCACTTCGCTGAAAGTGGCCTGGACCTATCACATGAAGCCGGCGGATGCGACGCGGGTGGCGACAACCGAGACCACGCCGCTGGTGGTGGGCAACATCATGTATCTGGGCTCGCCTTACGGCCGCATCGTGGCGCTGGACGCCACCACCGGCAAGGAAATCTGGAACTACAAGATGCCGGGCAACACGCGGCCGGCGCCGCGTGGCATGGCCTATTGGCCGGGCGAGGGTGATTACGCGCCGGAACTGATCTTTGGCACCAACGACGGCAAGATGATGGCGATTGACGTCAAGACCGGCAAACCCGCCGAGAGATTCGGCGATCACGGCGTGGTCAATTTGAAAACGCCGGATATCATGCGCGGCTATGACAAGAACTACGCCCTGACTTCGCCGCCGGGAATTTTCAAGAATCTGGTGCTGACCGGCGGCTCGGGGCCGGAAGAATCGCGCAGTATTTCGGGCGACGAGCGCGCCTGGGACGTGCGCACCGGCAAGCTGGTCTGGACCTTCCATGGCGTGCCGCATGACGGGGAATTCGGCGCCGACACCTGGGCGCCCGGCAGCCGGAAGGACCGCGCCGGCACCAACATCTGGAACATGATCACAGTGGACGACAAGCGCGGCATCGCCTACCTGCCCTTCACCGGGCCGGGGCCGGATCGTTGGGGCGGCGATCGCCATGGCAAGAACCTGTTCGGCAATTCTCTGGTGGCGGTGGATGCCAATACCGGCAAGCGGCTGTGGCATTTCCAGCTGCTGCATCACGAAGTCTGGGACTGGGATTTTCCCACCCCGCCCATGCTGTTCGACGTCAAGCGCAACGGAAAGACCATTCCGGCGGTGGCGGCGATGAACAAGTCGGCTTACCTGTTCATCCTGGATCGCGTCACGGGCAAGCCGCTCTATGACGTCAAGGAAGTGCCGGTGCCCTCAAGCACGGTCGGTGGCGAACAGACCTGGCCAACTCAGCCGATTCCGGTGACGCCGCCGCCCTTAGCCAAGCAGAGCTTCACCGCCGCTACCGATGTGACCAATATCACGCCGGAGCTGGAAGCGTTCTGCAAGAAGATGATCGCAGACCGGAAGATCCAGGATACCGTGGCTTTCTCGCCGATCCCCGGCGGCGTCCAGAATGCGCGCTTCCCCGGTTCGGGCGGCGGGCCGGAATGGGGCGGTGGCGCCTTCGATCCCAAGCTGGGTTATTTCATCGTCAACACCCAGGAGCTCGGCTCGATCGAGGCGCTGGAAAAGAAGAAGGACGGTTATTGGGCGTCTGCCTATGGCCCGGACAGCTTCTTCCAGCAGGAAATCAAGGACCATGGCTATTATCCCTGCCAGAATCCGCCTTGGGGCGATTTGTGGGCGGTGAATGTCAACACTGGCAAGGTTGCCTGGCGGGTCAATCTGGGCGTCAGCGACATCATGCCGGAAGGCAAGCGCAATACCGGGCGGCCCAATCTGGGCGCGCCGCTGACCACGGCCGCGGGGCTGATCTTTATCGGCGCCACCGACGACAGCCGTTTCCGGGCGTTCGAGACCAAGACCGGCAAGGAGCTGTGGACCTACAAGATGGAGGCCAGCGCGCATGCCTCGCCCGTGACCTATAGGGGCGCGGACGGCAAGCAATATGTGGCGGTGGTGGCGACGGGCGGGGCGTTTGTGCACAGTCCGCCGGTGGGCGATAGCCTCATCGTGTTTGGGTTGCCGTAGCGCCGCGCGGAACCTGAAGCCTCCTGCTGCCGTTTTGCAGTTGGAGGCTTCATGCCGTTGAAACTGGAAGGTTCGTGCCGCTGCGGCGCCGTGCATTTCTCGCTGCTGAGTCACGCGCCTTATCCCTATCAGCTTTGCTATTGCTCGATCTGCCGCAAGACCGCGGGCGGTGGCGGCTTTGCCATCAACCTGTCGGGCATCAGCAAAAGCCTGAAGCTGCGCGGCCAAAAGGCGATTGGGGTGTTTCGCGCCGAGATCAAGGACAAGAGCGGGCACTGCGAAACCAGCAGCGGGGAGCGCAATTTCTGCACCCGATGCGGCACGGCACTGTGGCTCTATGATCCCAACTGGCCGGAGCTGGTGCACCCGTTCGCATCGGCGATCGACACCAAGCTGCCGGTGCCGCCGTCGAAGGTGCATCTGATGTTGCGATTCAAGGCCCCTTGGGTGAAGCCGCATTTCGGGCGGGGCGACGCCAAATTCCAGCTTTATCCCAAGCTTTCGATCGAGGAATGGCACCGCCGGCGCGGGCTTTGGATCGACTGAGGCTGCTGCCGCTTTCCGGATGCTGCAGCGCCCGCTTGGACCGGGGGCCGTCGGCCAGTACCCAGCGACCCTCAATTGTTATATCCTTCCCAGGTTTGGAGAAGTTTGGAGTCATTCTCGCATCACCCTCGTAAGGCATAGATTTTAAAAAAACTATCGGGAGGGACACATGAATGAGATCTCTGCGGCGGCACGGGCATTGGCCGTCATCCTGTCCATCATTTCCGCCTTCGTCTCCGTTCCATTGACCGCGCCGCTGCTGCTGGTTTTCGGCGGCATCGCGGCGATCAAGAACAATTCGGAGAAAAACTCCAGGAACTACCTCATCACCATCGTTCTTCTGCTGGGCGCCAAGACGCTGGAAGTGCTTCCCGTGGTCGGGACGTACCTGGCGACGATTTTTGCCTCTTTGGGCATAGCCTTTGTCGGCGCGTCGATTGTCGCGATCATCATCACGCTGGGCTATCGCTTCAGGCGGGACTGGGTGAAGTAGCACTCGGGCCGCTGGCCTGAAGGCTGGTCGGCCGTGCGTCAGCGTTGTGCGAGCTTTTCGCGCATCGCCAGCGCACATTCGCCTGTCATGGTGAAGTAGCGCTGCACCGCGTCGGCCCCGATCTCATAGGGATGCGGCTCGCCGGCGCGGCGCAGGCGCACCAGACGGCCACGCTCCCAGGCATCGTCGAATTCGGAATGGTTGGACATCAGCACCGTGGCGCCTGCGGACTTGGCGGCATCGGCCATTTTCTTCTGGGAGGCGATGTAAGTGTCGTAGCGCGCCACATCCTTGGGGAAGTTGAAGGCGGTGCCGCCCGAATAGGCCACGGTGAGGGGGCGGCCGCGATCCTTGACCGTGAAGATCAGGGACAAGGTGCCCAGGGTATGTCCGGGGGTGCTGACCAAAGTGACGCTGCCGTCGCCCAACGTGATTTTCTGGCCGTCCTCGCCCACCATGTCGCGCTTGGGTATCCCGCCCGGCATGTTGGGATTCTTTTCGATCAGGTCCCAGTCGGGCGCGCCCATCACCACATGGGTGCCAAAGCGGCTCTGCAAGAGGGCCGCGCCTTCATCATGGTCGCCATGGGCGTGGGTGATGACGACATATTTGACGGTGTTGGGATTGAGGCCCAGTTTTATCAGCCCCTGCACGATCTCGGGCTCGACCGCATAATTGTAGAGCGTGTCGATCAGGATGATGCCGCCGCTGGTCTGCAGCGCCCAGGCGGAATGGATCTTGGTGCCGACCCAGTAAAGATTGTCGAACATCCGCGCCGGTTCGGCATACCAGGCGGCGCGTTCGGGAATCGGGCGCGGCACGGCGCCCGCACCCCCGCCGCCGCCGACAGGATTGTCGGGAATGATGCAAAGCCGCGCGATGGTGCCGGGAAAATCGGTGCCTTCGGCCTTTTTCGCGGCGGCAAGATGGGCATCCACCGCGGGCTGGGCCGCCGCGCTCAAAGACGTGGCGGTCAGCAGCAGCGTGGCCAGGAGTCTTTTCATCAGCGATGCGCCGCGTTGAAAGCGTCCAGGCCCTTGCTGCCGGGGCAGAGTTCTTTCTCCGACAGCCGGTTTAGCGGCGCGGCCACGGTGTTGAGATTGGCGTGCATATCCTTGGGCGTGGAATCCATGTAGATCAGGCCGGTGACCAGCTCGCCCGCCGCGGCGCGGCTTTGCAGGTAATTCATCGCGCCCACCCGGTCGAAGGGATCGTAATCCGCCGCCAGCTTGGCCAGCTTCAAGGTCGAGCCGTCATGCAGCGCCACTTCCTCGGTGGTGCCGGGGGCATATTCCACCTTGATGGCTTCGCGGGGCTCCATGATGTCCAGCCGGTTCACCGCCTCGTTATGGGCGCGCACGAAATCATATGCCTTGGTGGAGCCCGCATGATTGTTGAAGGCGACGCAGGGGCTGACGATATCGATGAAGGCGGGGCCGGGATGGCTCATCGCCGCCATGATCAGGGGCACCATCTGCTCCTTGTCGCCGGAGAAGCTGCGGCCGACAAAGGTGGCGCCGATCAACAGCGCCATGCTGACCAGGTCGAGCGGGGAATCGGAATTGAAGCCGCCGGCCTTGCTTTTTGAGCCCTTGTCGGCGGTGGCCGAGAATTGTCCCTTGGTCAGGCCGTAAACGCCGTTATTCTCGGTGATATAGACCATGTTCACACCGCGCCGGACGCAATGCACGAACTGGCCCAGGCCGATCGAGGCGGAATCGCCGTCGCCGGAAATCCCCAGATAGAGCAGGTCGCGATTGGCCAGGTTGGCGCCGGTCAGGACCGACGGCATGCGGCCATGGACGGAATTGAAGCCGTGGCTTTGGCCCAAGAGATAGTCCGGCGTCTTGGAGGAGCAGCCGATCCCCGACAGTTTGGCGACGCGGTGCGGTTCTATATTCAGCTCGAAGCAGGCCTGGATGATGGCAAAGGAGATCGAGTCATGGCCGCAGCCGGCGCAGAGGGTCGAGACCGAGCCTTCATAATCGCGATGGGTGAAGCCGAGCTTGTTCACCGCAATGGCGGGATGGCGCAGCTTGGGCTTGGCGATATAGGTCATTCCGCGGCTTCCCTGGAGATGAGCGACAGGCGTTCGGCGATGGTTGCGATGATGTATCGCGCGGTTATCGGCGTGCCGTCGAAATGCAGGATGGAAATGAAGCGGGCCGGATCGATGCCGCATTCATTGACCAGCAGCGAGCGCATCTGGGCGTCGCGATTCTGTTCCACCAGGAAGACCTGGTCATGGGCATTGATGAAGTCGGTGACCGCGTCGGAGAAGGGGAAGGCGCGCAGCCGCATCGTGTCCAGCGCGACGCCGTCTTCGGCCAAAGCGGCCATCGCCTCGCGCACCGCCGGCGCGCTGGAGCCGAAATAGATCAGGCCGCATTTGGTGCGACTGTCCGGCCTGGCGAGCGAGACCACCGGCGCCGGCACCAGCGATTTGGCGGTTTCGAACTTGCGCAGCAGCCGCTGCATATTGTCCTGATAGACAGGACCTTCTTCGCTGTATTTGGCGAAGCGGTCGCGCGAGGTGCCGCGGGTGAAGAAGGCGCCCTTGGTCGGGTGCGTGCCTGGCAGGGTGCGATAGGGGATGGCGTCGCCATCCACGTCCAGGTAGCGGCCGAAGGTCTTGCCGGCTTCCAGCTCCTGCGCCGTCATCACCTTGCCGCGGTCATAGACCTTGCCGTCGTCCCAGGTGAAAGGCTCGCACAGCCAGTCATTCATGCCGATGTCCAAATCCTCGAGCACGAAGACCGGTGTCTGCAGCCGTTCGGCCAGGTCGAAGGACTGGGCGGTGAATTCGAACAGCTCCTTGGGATCTTCCGGCAGCATCAGCACATGCTTGGTATCGCCATGGGAGGCATAGGCGCAGACCATCAAATCTGATTGTTGCGTGCGGGTCGGCATGCCGGTGGAGGGACCACCGCGCTGCACGTCTATGATCACCGCCGGGATTTCCGCGAAATAAGCCAGCCCCAGGAATTCCTGCATCAAGGAGATGCCGGGGCCGCTGGTAGCGGTGAAGGCGCGCGCCCCGTTCCAGCCCGCGCCGATCACCGTGCCGATGGCGGAAATCTCATCTTCCGACTGCACGATGGCGTATTTGTTCTTGCCGCTTTCCGCGTCGGCCCGGTATTTGCGGCAATGCTTGGCAAAGGCTTCAGCCACCGAGGTGGAGGGCGTGATCGGATACCAGGCCGCCACGGTGGCGCCGCCATAGACGCAGCCCAGGCCGGCGGCGTCATTGCCGCTGACAAAGATGCGGTTGCCAACTTCGTCGGCCTTTTCGATCTTCAACCCGCACAAGCCGGAAAGATGGTCGCGGGCATAGTCATGGCCCAGGCGCAGCGCCTGGTGGTTGGGCCCGATCAGCGCGTCCTTGCCCTTATATTGCTCGCCGATCAGCTTTTCGAGCACCGCCGGGTCGATGCCCAGCAGCTGGGCCAGGGCGCCGACATAAATGATGTTCTTGAACAGCTGGCGCTGGCGCGGATCCTTGTAGGAGGCGTTGCAGATTTCGGTCAGCGGCATCCGCAGGACAGTGATGTCGTCGCGGAATTTCGACGGCGGAATGGGGCGCGAGGAATCGTAGAACAGATAGCCGCCCGGATCGATCGAGGCGACATCCTTGTCCCAGGTCTGCGGATTCATCGCCGCCATCAGGTCGACGCCGCCGCGCCGTCCCAGCCAGCCTTTGCCGGAGACACGCACCTCATACCAGGTGGGCAGGCCCTGGATGTTGGAGGGGAAGATGTTGCGCGAGGTGACCGGCACGCCCATGCGCAGGATGGAGCGGGCGAACATTTCATTGGCGCTGGCCGAGCCCGAGCCGTTGACGTTGGCGAACTTCACCACAAAGTCGTTAACGGATTTTATCGCCGGCATGCGTACTCCGTCTTGGGCGCATTCAGCAGGAATTTCTGCATGTCCCAGGCGCCGGTGGGGCAGCGCTCGGCGCAAAGCCCGCAATGCAGGCAGAGGTCTTCGTCCTTGGCCATCACCCGCCCGGTTTTGAGCGTGGCCGAGACATACAGGTCCTGGTCCTTGTGCAGGGCGGGCGCGGTCAGCCGCTCGCGCAGCTCGCTTTCCTCGCCATTCTTGGTGAAGGTGATGCAATCCATGGGGCAGATATCGACGCAGGCATCGCATTCGATGCATTTGGGCATGTCGAATACGGTCTGTACGTCGCAATTCAGGCAGCGCTGGGCCTCGAGAAAAGCCTGCTTGACGTCAAAGCCCAGTTCCACTTCCAGCCGCACATCCTTCAGCGTCTTTTCAATGGGCGCGTGCGGCACGCGGTAGCGGAAGTCGTTGGAGATATCGTTGTCATAGCTCCATTCATGGATGCCCATCTTCTGGCTGGACAGGTTGACCATGGGTGGCGGGCGGTCATCCATCACATCCTCGCCCCGGCAGAGCAGGTCGATGGAGATGGCGGCGTCATGGCCATGCGCCACCGCCCAGATGATGTTCTTGGGGCCGAAGGCCGCGTCGCCGCCGAAGAACACCCGTGGATGGGTGGACTGCATGGTTTTGGCATCGACCTTGGGCATGTCCCATTTGTCGAATTCCACGCCGGTGTCGCGCTCGATCCAGGGGAAGGCGTTTTCCTGGCCCACCGCCACCAGCACGTCGTCGCACTCCATCACCACATCCGGCTCGCCGGCGGGCACCAGGTTGCGGCGGCCCTTGGCGTCAAACTCGGCCTTGACCTTTTCGAAGCGGACGCCGGTGAGCTTGCCGTTGGTGTGGAGGAATTCTTTCGGCACCAGGAAATTGTGGATCGGGATGCCTTCATGCATCGCGTCCTCTTTCTCCCAGGGGCTGGCCTTCATTTCCCCAAAGCCCGAACGCACCACCACATTCACCTGATCGCCGCCCAGTCGGCGCGAGGTGCGGCAGCAGTCCATGGCGGTATTGCCGCCGCCCAGAACGATCACGCGCTTGCCGATACTGGTGGTATGGCCGAAGGACACCGAGGACAGCCAGTCGATGCCGATATGGATATTAGCCTTGGCTTCCTTGCGGCCGGGAATGTCGAGTTCGCGGCCCCGCGGAGCGCCGCAGCCGACAAAAATGGCGTCATAGCCTTCCGCCAGCAACGCCTTCAGGGAATCGATCTTCTGGCCCAGCCGCAATTCCGGCTGAAGGTCCAGGATGTAATTCACTTCTTCGTCCAGCACCGTTTCCGGCAGGCGAAATTTCGGAATCTGGGTGCGCATCATGCCGCCGGCCGCAGCATCGCCGTCATAAAGCACCACTTCGTATCCAAGCGGCAGCAGGTCGCGTGCCACCGTCAACGAGGCGGGGCCGGCGCCGATCAGCGCCACACGCTTGCCGTTCTTCTCGGCGGCCGGCGCGGGCATGCGCTTTTTGACATCATCCTTGTTGTCGGCCGCGACACGTTTGAGGCGGCAGATGGCGACGGGTTCCGCTTTCTTGGTGACCTCTTCGACGCGGCCGCGGCGGCAGGCCGGTTCGCAAGGCCGGTCGCAGGTGCGGCCCAGCACGCCCGGAAAGACATTGGAATGCCAGTTGACCATGTAAGCGTCGGAATAACGCCCGTCCGCGATCATGCGGATATATTCCGGCACCGGCGTATGCGCCGGGCAGGCCCATTGGCAGTCGACCACCTTGTGGAAGTAATCGGGATTGGAAATGTCGGTGGGGCTCATTCCTCCAGAGCCGGCGGATTTGTCTTTCGCCGCTTTTTGCGACGCGTCACTCACGGCTGCACTACTCATGATGCCAACTATTCCCCAATGACATGCCCCTCATGGACCAAGGTCTGATGGATGTTGCAGCTAAGCGTACCGCTGGTCCTTATGTGCTTTTGCTTTTTTTCTTCAGCATGTCCCGGGGTTGGCGGGCTGCTTCCTGTTTCCCTGATCCGCCATATTAGCGAGGGCAAAAGACCGGCAAAAGGGCTGGTTTTCGCCTGGTGAAGACCTGGGAAAAACATTCTATTACAGTGTCTTGCCGTATCTGCGTTGCAACGCACAACGGTCAGGCGGCTTTTGCGGCCGCAGCAGGTGACGGATGGCCGGCGAAATACTCCATTGCTGCCTCCACGCCGCGGCCCGCCAAGTTGACGCCCGCCAGCTTCAGGCCCATTTCGCAGCCGGCCAAAGTGGCCAGCAAAGTGAGGTCGTTGCTGTAACCCAGATGGCCGATGCGGAAGGTGCGGCCCTTGATCTTGCCCAAGGCCGAACCCAGCGACAGGTCGAAGCGCTGAAGGATGGTTTTGCGCAAGGCGTCGGCATCGACGCCCTTCGGCACGATGACGCCGGTCAGGATCGGCGAATGCAGGTCCTTGTCCAGGCATTGCACCGGCAGGCCCCAGGCTTCCACCGCGCTGCGGACGCCCGCCGACCATCTCTTGTGACGGGCGAAAACATTGTCCAGGCCTTCGCTCTCCAGCATGTCGATGGCTTCGTGCAGCCCATAAAGCAGATTGGTGTTGGGCGTGTAGGGGAAGTAGCCCGTCTTGTTCATTTCGATGATCTCGTCCCAGGCCCAATAGGATTTGGGAAGCTTCGCGGTCTTGGAGGCTTCGATGGCGCGCAGCGACAAGGCATTGAAGCTCAGCCCCGGCGGCAGCATCAGGCCCTTTTGCGAACCGCTGACGGTCAGGTCAACGCCCCATTCGTCATGGCGGAAATCGGCGCTGGCCAGGCCGGAAATACTGTCCACGATCAGCAGCGCGGGATGTTTGGCAGCGTCGATCGCCCGGCGCACCGCGGGGATATCGGAGGTGACGCCGGTCGACGTCTCATTGTGCACCACGCAGACTGCCTTGATGCGGTGCTCCTTGTCCTGTTCCAACCGATCCTGGATCAGGCTGGCCTGCACGCCATGGCGCCAGCCCGGCGCTTCCGGCAGGTCGGCATCGCCGCCGCGCCATTCCAGAATCTCGGGCGACAGGCCCAGCCGCCTGGCCAGCCGGGACCAAAGAAAGGCGAACTGGCCGGTTTCATACATCACGATGTGATCGCCGGGAGAAAGCACATTGGCCAGGGCGGCCTCCCAGGCGCCAGTGCCTGACGAGGGATAGATGATCACCGGATGCTGGGTCTTGAAGATCCGCTTGATGGCCTTGGTCACCTCCAACCCCAGCGCGGCGAATTCCGGCCCGCGATGATCGATGGTGGGCAGGCTCATGGCACGCAGGATGCGATCGGGCACCGGGCTGGGGCCGGGGATCTGCAGGAAATGGTGTCCGGTGGGATGAAAGTCGAGCGTCAGCATGGGGGCCCGCGAGTTGTGTGTTCTTGGCCCAAAATGCTAGGGTTCCCGCCGCAGAAATGCAAATGGCGAACGTCGATTGCGGCCCTGGCAGGCCGCGCTTTTAAGGCTCATCCCACGTGCTGATGAAATCCGTATCCGGCACGGTTTCCACCGAAACCAGCACCATATTGTCCCGCCGCCTGAAGAGCGAGACCCAGGGCGAGGTGCTGTTCGATCCTGGTTCGCGGGGCCGCTATGCCACCGACGCATCGATCTACCAGGTCATGCCGGTGGGGGTGTTCGTGCCCCGCAACGACCGCGACGTGGCATGCGCCATCGACATCGCCCGCGACCTGAAAGTGCCGATCGTGCCGCGCGGCGCCGGCACCAGCCAATGCGGCCAGACGGTGGGCGCGGGCCTTGTGATCGATAACAGCAAGTATCGCCATGCCATCCTGGATGTCGATGCCGAGAAGCGCACCGCCAGGGTCGAGCCTGGCCTGGTGCTGGACCATCTCAACGCCGCCTTGAAGAAACATGGCTTGTGGCATCCGGTGGATGTCTCCACCAGCGCCCAGGCGACGTTGGGCGGCATGGCCGGCAACAATAGCTGCGGCTCGCGCTCCATCGCCTATGGCAACATGGTGCACAATGTGCTGGGAGCCACCGCCTGGCTGTCGGATGGCACGGAGGTGGGGTTCGGGCCGGTCGCGAGCTTGACGGGCAGGGGGGCACGGATCGCGGACTTTGTGCGCGAGCTGGCCCGAAGCCATCGTGACGAGATCGAAGCCAACTGGCCCAAAGTGCTGCGGCGGGTGGCGGGCTACAATCTCGATATTTTCGACAACCAGAATGAGCGCCCCTACACCGGCGACGGCAGCGTGAACCTGGCGCATCTGCTGGTGGGCTCGGAAGGCACCTTGGCTTTCACCAAGGACTTGACGCTCAAGCTTGTGCCGCTGCCGCGCAATCGCGTGCTGGGGGTCGTCAATTTTGCCAGCTTCCATGCCGCGATGGATTCGGCCCAGCATCTCGTGCGGCTGGGGCCCAGCGCGGTCGAATTGGTCGATCGCATCATGATCGAGCTGGCGCTGTCCAATCCGGTGTTCCGGCCCACCATGGAGTCGGCGTTGATTGGGCGCCCGGAAGCGATTTTGCTGGTGGAATTTTCCGGCGAGGACAAGCCCGCTTTGGTGAAAAAGCTCAAAGAGCTGGTTGCGCTGATGGGCGATATCGGCCAGCCCGGCAGTGTGGTCGAAATGGAAGACGAGGCGCCGCAGAAGAATCTGTGGGAAGTGCGCAAGGCAGGGCTCAATATCATGATGAGCCTCAAGGGCGACGGCAAGCCGGTGAGTTTCATCGAGGACTGCGCCGTGCCGCTGGCGCACCTGGCGGAATATACCGCGGCGCTGACCGACGTCTTCGAGCGCAACGGCACCCATGGCACCTGGTATGCCCATGCCTCGGTGGGCACCTTGCATGTTCGGCCCATCCTGGACATGCGGCGCGACGGCGCCGCAAAGATGCGCCGGATCGCGGAAGACGCGAGCCAGCTGGTGCGCAAATACAAAGGCGCCTTCAGCGGCGAGCATGGCGACGGGTTGTGCCGCGGCGAATGGGTCGCCTGGCAGTTCGGGTCCAGGCTGAACGATGCCTTGCGCGCCATCAAGCAGGAGATGGATCCGATCGGGCTGTTCAGTCCCAATCGCATCATCGATCCGCCGCGGATGGATGACACGGGTTTGTTCCGTTTTCCGCCGCCGGGAAGCAAGCATCCTTACACGGTGCGGCCCTTGCAGACTGTGCTGGACTGGTCGGATTGGAACGTCCAGAACGATCCCGTCACCGAACAGACCTCATCGCCGGGCAGTGGCGGCGATGCCGCGCGAGGCTTCGCCAAGGCGGCGGAGATGTGCAACAACAATGGCCATTGCCGCAAATTCGATGCCGGCACCATGTGCCCCAGCTATCGCGTCACTCGCGACGAGCGGCATCTCACCCGCGGCCGCGCCAACAGCCTGCGCCTGGCGCTGTCCGGGCAGTTGGGCGAAGGCGCGCTGACCAGCCGGGCGATGTATGACACGCTGGATCTGTGCGTCTCGTGCAAGGGTTGCAAGCGCGAATGCCCCACCGGCGTAGACATGGCCAAAATGAAGGTGGAATTCCTGGCCCATTACAAGAAGGAACATGGCTATACGCTGAAGGACCGGTTGGTCGCGCACCTGCCGGACTATGCCGATGCCGTCAGCCGGATCGCGGGTCTTGCCAATTTGCGCGACCGCCTGCCGGGGCTGGCCTGGATCAGCGAGAAGATCACGGGCTTTTCCGCGCGGCGGCAGTTGCCGCGCTGGCGCAACGACACGTTCTGGGCGGCGCATGATGCCGGCCTGTTCTCCGGTCGCGAGCAGACGATCGCGGCGGCGCCCAAGGCGGCGGCCCTGTTCGTGGATACTTTCAACGCGACCTTCGAAAGCGAGAATGCGCTGGCCGCCGCCCGCGTGCTGAAGAAGGCGGGCTACACATTATACCTGGTGCAAAAGGATCAGGGCCGGCATTGCTGCGGCAGGACGTTTCTGGCCGCCGGCATGGTGGACAAGGCCAAGGCCAGGCTGGCCGCTTTGATCCATGAGGTGCTGCCGTTGGTGCGCGCCGGCGTCAGCATTGTGGGATTGGAGCCGTCCTGCCTTCTCACCTTGCGGGACGAAGCACTGTCTTTGGGCCTGGGTGAGGCCGCCAGGACTGTCGCGCCGCAGGCCCTGCTGCTGGAAGAATTTTTGGCGCGCGAGGCCAAGGCCGGGCGGTTTGCGCTGTCTTTCAGGCCGGCGCCGGCGCCGATCCTGCTGCATGGACATTGTCACCAGAAGGCCTTCGGCGCGGTGGCGCCAATCCTGGACGTGTTACGGCTCATTCCCGGCGCAAAACCGGAATTGATCGAGACGTCTTGCTGCGGCATGGCGGGCAGCTTCGGCTATGACACCGACCATTATGAGGTTTCGATGCAGATGGCCGAATTGAGCCTGCTGCCGGCCATACGCCGCAATCCCGATGCGGTTGTGGTCGCCGACGGCACCAGCTGCCGCCACCAGATCGCGCATGGGGCGGGCCGGCAGGCGCGGCATGTCGCGGTTTTGCTGGATGAGCTCTCGTGAGCCCCATATAGCCAGGGGCGGAAAAACCCGGCATTCTGCGTCCAACAAAATCGCATGCGCGCGAAGGGGGAATGATGACGCGGGGAAGACTGGCCATTGTCTTGCTGTTGACGGCTGCCGGAACGACTCTGGCGCCGGCTCAGACGCCTGCACCGGTCAATGGCAACACCATCGCGCCGCATCCGCTGCCGAACTACACGCCAGTGACGGACCAGGTGCTGCGCAATCCCGATCCCTCGGACTGGATCATGATGCGCGGCAATTACCAGGGTTGGGGCTTCAGCACTCTGGATCAGATCAACCGGTCCAATGTCAAGGGGCTGCAGCTGGTCTGGGCACGCACCATGGAATCGGGAATCAACGAAGCCACGCCCATCATCTACAAAGGCGTGATGTTTCTAGGCAATCCCAATGATGTGATCCAGGCCATCGATGCCGCCAGCGGCGACTTGTTATGGGAGTATCGCCGCAACCTGCCGTCGCAGCAGGCCTTCCACAACAATTTTTGGGGCCAGCGCAAGCGCAGCGTCTTTCTCTATGACGACAAGATCTTCACCGTCACGCGCGACAATTTCATTTTGGCGCTGGATGCGAAGACCGGCAAGGCGCTGTGGGAATTCAATCGCGGCGGCGATCTCTATATCACCAACACCACCGGCCCCATTGTGGTGGACGGCGTGGTGATCGCCGGCAGCAACTGCCAGGAAGCGGCGCAAGGCTGTTATGTCACCGGCAATGACGCCAAGACCGGCAAGGAATTGTGGCGCAACAATTTGATCCCCAAAAAGGGCGAGCCGGGCGACGAGACCTGGGGCGGCATGCCGTTCGAGAAGCGCTGGATGACCGATGTGTGGGGGCCGATCACTTACGATCCCGAATTGAACCTGGCCTTTTACGGTTCCAGCGGTGTCGGTCCTTCCTCGGACACTCAGCGGGGGGTAAAGGGCGTCGCCACTTTGGCCGGCACCAATACCCGTTTTGCTGTCGATCCCAAGACCGGCAAGATCGCCTGGAAGCATCAGGTGTTTCCGCAGGACAATGCGGACCAGGAATGCACCTTCGAGATGATGCCAATCACCACCAAGGTGGCGCCCGATCCCAAGGCCAAGGGCATGATGGCTGTGGGCCGCAATGTCGCGTCTGCCAGCCGCAAGACATTGACCGGCGTGCCCTGCAAGACCTCCATCGTGTGGAGCTTTGATGCCGCCAAGGGCGATTTCCTTTGGGCCAAGTCGACCGTGTTCCAGAACCTGGTCAAGGACATCGATGCCAAGGGCAACGTCACCTCGAACCCGGAACTTTTCATCACCGACTACAGCAAGACCTATCACCAGTGTCCCACCCATGCGGGCGGGCGCGACTGGCCCTTCTCGGCCTATAGTCCGCAGACCAATGTGATGTATGTGGAACTCCAGAACCTGTGCGCCGACTATAAGGTGCGGGTCGACAACATCCCCAGCCAGCCCAAAGACCAATACAACACCATCGGGCCGCAGGTTCATTCCGACGGTTCCACCAATATCGGGCGGCTGGACGCCATTTCGGTGGAAACCGGCCATACCTTGTGGAGCTGGGAGACGCCGGCCTCCAACTATTCCCCGGTATTGGCGACGGCGGGCGGGATCCTGTTCAATGGTTCCATGGACCGTTATTTCCGCGCCTTCGACCAGAGCGACGGAAAGGTGCTGTGGCAGACGCGGCTGGGATCCCAGGTGTTCGGCGCCGCCGTGACCTACCGCGTCGCCGGGCGGCAATATATCGCGGTGGCGGCGGGCGGCGGATTCAACAACGGGCCGGTGACCCTGCGTCCCGATCTCGACCAGCCCAGCGGCGGCAACATGGTCTACGTGTTCGCCCTGACGCAATAACCGTTTGCCATTGCCGGACCGCGCCGCTAGCTTCCGCGCCGTTTCGAAACGGTTGCTGGCTGTATGAAGGAAATGTCATTGCGGGCCGCCCTTTTTTGCGGGGCGGTTCTTTTGTGTCTGCCCACGATCGCCCAGGCGGATTCCGAAAATGTGATTGTCACCGCGACCCGTCTTGCCGGCGGGCTCACGGGCAGCAATGTCTCGGTTCTCGACGCCCAGACCATTCAGGCGCGCAATCCCGGCAGTGTGGTGGACCTGCTGCGCGACCTGCCCAGCGTCTATGTGCAGCAATCGGGCGGGCGGGGCAGCGTGGTGTCGCTGTTCACCCGCGGCGCCAAGCCGAATTTCACCTTGGTCCTGCTGGATGGCGTGAAGGCCAACGATCCCACCAACACCCGCGGCGGTTCTTATGATTTTTCCACCCTGGACCTGAACGATATCGAGCGGATCGAATTCGTGCGCGGTCCCGCTTCGGCGGTCTATGGCTCCGATGCGGTAGGCGGGGTGATCAACATCATCAGCCGGCGCGGTGGCGACCAGCTGAACGCGGGCATGACCGCGGATGGCGGCAGTTTCGGCTATGTCCGCGCCGCGGGCCATGTCGGCGGGCCGCTGGGGCCCGCCACCGCCAATCTGGGCTATTCCTATACCGACAATGGCATGCCGGTGGATGGCAGCACGCTCAAGGGCGCCAGCATGGATGCCGTGCTGGATTTGCCGCGGATCGCCGGCACCGCCATCAGTTTCAATGGCCGTTATGGCAGCAGCATTGCGACGTCCTTCCCGGACTCCAGTGGCGGGCCGCGCCTGGCGGCGCTGCGGACCTTGGATCGCCGCGACATACGGGAAGGCGTGTTCGGCGCGCATGCCGCGCGCGACATCGCGCCTTGGTGGAGCACGGCGCTGGACTATGGCTTTTATGGCCGCGGCTCCATCGCCACCTCGCCGGGCGTGGCGCCCAGCGCCCAGACGCCCTTCGGTATTCCTGCCAATGGCGATGATGCCCGCTTCATGCGCCACCAGGCGACCTGGACCAACCGGTTTGCGCCGTTGCCGGGACTGGACGCCGCCATCGGCATGGACATGCAGTCCGAGCATGGTGTGGATGACGGCTATCTGATGTTCGGGCCTGCCAAGGCTCCCACCCATTTTGCCTTGAACCGCACCCTGTGGGCGGGTTTCGCGGAAGCGCGCTATCAGCTGATCCCGGATCTCAAGCTCTCGGGCAGCGCGCGCTATGACGATACCGGCGCCACGCATCGCTTAAGTCCGCAAGTGCGGGCCGATTATGACGTGGCTGATTGGGGCACGCAGTTCCAGCTGAGCTGGTCCAAAGCCTATAAGCTTCCCAGCTTCTATGCTTTGGGCAATCCGATCGTGGGCGATCCCAAGTTGAAGCCCGAAGATGCGGAGAATATCGAAGGCGGCTTCAGCCAGGCCTTGTGGGATTTTGGCGTCTGGAAGGCGGGGGGCTTTGCCACCAATTATCGCGACCTGATCGATTTTAGGCCCGGCGCGGTGCCCAAGCTGGTCAATCTTTCGACCGTGCATGTGCGCGGCATCGAGACGTCGCTGGAGTTTCATTGGGGCACGCTGACAGCGAGCCCGCGTTTGTCTTACGTCAATGCCCGCAATCAATTGACCGGTGCGGCGCTTCGCGATGTGCCCAGCTGGCTGGCCGGCGGTTCGCTGTCCTGGAAACCCGCCGCCGACTGGAATATCAGTTTCGATCTCAATCATGTCGGCCGCATGGTGGACAATTCCGTTCCCACCGGCGATGTCACCCTGGCCGGGCACACCCGCGCGGATGTGGCGGCGGCTTATCAGGTCATGCCCCACCTGGCGCTGCATCTGGGCGTGGATAACATGTTCGGTCAGCACTACGAGGATGTGGTGGGCTTTCCCACCCCCGGCGCGATCGTGCGTGCTGGAGTCAGCGCCAGTCTTTAACGGACCGGCAGGTGCCCGCTCAACCGCCCCAGCAACTTAAAGGCATAAAGCATGATGCGGCCGCGCACCGGCTTGGGCGAGCCGCTGATGTCGGGCAGGCCTAGCGCGCCCAGTTGATGGATCGCTGCGTCGTCGCCGTCATCGGGATCCATGGCGATCCAGTACAGGATTTTGGGCAAGTCGCGGGGCGGTATCATCGCCTGCAGGCGCGCGAAGACGAGGCGCGGCACGAAACGCTCGAACTGCTCCATCTGCAGAATGTCCGGCACGGCGGCGATGGCCAGCATATTGCGTGTCCGCTGCACGGGATCGGGAACATTGCCTGGCGCCCAGCCCGACAAGCCGTCGCGGATGCGGTCCAGCTCCGGCTGGAGCGCAGGATCGGGCGTCTCATCGCTGCGGGATACCGGCGAGATGATGCCCTCATCCGGCGGCAACCGGTCAAAGGCGATGGCGTCGATCTGGGCTTGGGTGACATCGCGCCAGGATGCTGTCGGTGGGGCCGACTTTGTGGCGACATAATCCGTCGCCGTCCCGACATCGCGCCTATCCTCAACCCGGCTGACCATCACGCGCCCGCGCCATTCGGCCAGGATGCCAACCGCCAGCCAGATGCCCACGGCCAGCAGCAGCCAGAAGCGGCGGGGCCTGACGGCCTTGTCCCAGCGGAACATGGCGGTGGCGGCGATGGCGCTGGCGGCGGCGATCAAGGACAGCGCCAGAAAATCAAAACCCACATCGCCATTGCCGGTGGCCGCGCGTTGCATGGCCTCCACGGCATAACGGCCAGGGAAGAAAGCCGAGAGATGCTGCACCCAGCCGGGGAGGCTTTCCAGCCGCACCGCCACGCCGCCGATCATCAGCATGGGCAGGAAAATGCATTGGCCCAGCGCCTGTACGGCCGGCACATTGTCCACCAGCATGGCGATGACCATGCCGAAAGCGAGAAAGGCCGCCGAGGCTGCGGCGAAGGCGAGGAACAGCGAGGCCGGGTGGGTGGGCGCCGGCAGGCCGAAGCCGAAAGCCAGCGCCAATTGCAGCAACGCCGCGCTCAGCAGCAGCACAGCGCGGGCCAGAAGGATGGAGGCCACAAAAATCCAGCGGCCCACCGGCATCAGCGCATAGCGCCGCCACACGCCGCGTTCGCGCTCGGCCACGATGGTGGTGGGAAGGCCGAAACAGGCGCTGCCCAGGATGGTGATGGTCAGGAACTGTCCCACATGCAGCGCCAGGGGCACCGGATCGTTGCGATAGACCGCCCAGAAGGCGACCAGGAAGATCAGGGGAAACAGATAGCCGTAGAGCAGGGCCATCCGGTTACGGAAATTCAGTTTCAAACTCGCAACGGTAAGAGGCAGCAGCGCGCTCATGGGGGCGCCAGCCGCAGAATGACGTCATTGAGCGTTCCGCCATGCTCGGCCATCAGGCGCTGTGGCGTGCCGGTGGCGACGATCCGGCCGCGCGCGATGACGGCGATCCGGTCACACAGCCGCGCCGCTTCCTCCATATCGTGGGTGGTCAGCAGGATGGCGCGGCCGGAAGCTTTCAGGCCCAGAATGTGGTCCTGGACCTCGCGGCGCATTTGCGGATCGAGGCCGGTGGCGGGTTCGTCCAGCAACAACACCTGCGGGTCGCCGACAAAGGCCAGCGCCAATGCCAATCTTTGTTTCTGTCCGCCGGACAGGGTTTCAAAGCGGGTGTCGGCTTTTTCGCCGAGACCGAAGCGGGACAGAAGCGCTTCGCTGGCGAGCGGCGCCGGATAAAAGGCGGCGAACAGGTTCAGCGCCTCACGCGGGGTGATCTGGTCCTGCAGGCTGGTGGCCTGCAGCACGGCGCCGGTCAGGCGGCGCGCCGCAAGCGGGTCGGCGCGTGCATCGATGCCCGCAATCTCGATCCGGCCTTCGTCCGGTTTAACCAGGCCGAGAATAGATTCGAGGGAGGTTGTCTTGCCGGCGCCGTTGGGACCCAGCAGGCCGAAAATCTCCCCGGCCGCGACGTCGAAGCTGATGCCGTCCACCGCCTGCACACCGCCATAGCGGTGCGAGAGGCCGTGGACGGCGATCCCTGCACTCACTTAGCGCGCCGGCTGCGCCAGTTCCTTGTCCGTCCAGGGCTTCTTGCGCCAGGCATAGGACAGGCGGAATTCCTTGGCCAGCTCAGGCTTGACCGGACTGGCCGTGTTGCCAAAGCTGCCGCGGATATAGGTCACCACTTGCGCAAGCTGGGTGTCGCTCAAGGATTGGCCGAGCGGCGGCATCTCGCCAATCGGGCCATCTTTGCCATTGAGCAGCACGCGAAGAACCACGTCCGGACGCCCGGTGACCAGCTTGGATCCCGCCAAGGCTGCGGCGACGCGTGGCGCGCCTTGACCCTGGTCCTGGTGACAGCCGGCGCAATTGGTGGCGTAGACGCCTTGCCCGGCCTTGAAAAGGGCTTCTTCCTCCGCCGTGCGGGTGTTCTTGGGCGCGGGCGGCACCGGCTTGCCCGGCCAGGTGAGATTGTCCACCACCGCCTTGGCGGCACCACCCATCTCGCCGTTCTCCTTGGACAGAGACACCAGCGCCACCGGCTCGGCGGACAGCGCCAAAGGCTTCACTGCGGCGCGCGGACGTTCGAACAACCCGCCGACGCCACCGGCGCGGCCACCGGCCACGGTGCCGCTGTTGCGGCGAGCATCGGCGCCGATGAGCCCGGTATTGGCGCCGTTCAGCACCGCAAGCCGCAGCTTGGCGGGCTGTTGGGCATTGGTCGCGACCGCGATCAGTTTTTCCATCTGACCGGCGTCGCGGCTTTTGGCGGCAGCGCCTGCCAGCATTTCCACCGTATCGGCATTGGTATTGGATTCGGGCAGGAGCTGGTTCAGCGCGTCGGCTTCCTGGCCTTTCAAGCCGCTGATGCCGGCATCCACCGTGATCTGGTCGTTGCCGTATTTTTTCAGCACGGCGACGACACGGGCGACACGCGCCTCGCGCGGCAACTCGCCCAGGGACGCGGCAAGCTGGCGGCGCACCTGGAGGTTGGAATCGTCGGATCTTTTGAGAACCGCTGCCTGCATAGCGGCATCGCCTTTGGCCAGGAACGGTTCGGCACCGCGCAGGCCGGCATTGCGGACATAAGGATCGCTGTCGTCCAGCGCGTGCGCCACGGTTTCGGCATCCAGCGAGCCCATGCCCGCCAGGGTCCACACGGACTGCACGCGGGCGCGTGGATCGGAGGCGGTCATCGCCAGTTGCTTGAGTGCCGGCACCACCGACTTGTCATTGCGCTGGACCAGCAGTTGCTGGGCGGTGTCACGCCACCAGCCGTCATTGTCGGACAGATGCGCCACCAGCTGGGCCGGCGTCTCATCGATCATGTGCGGTTTGGCCCGTGCCGGTTTCATGCCGGTATAAACGAGGCGATAGATGCGGCCTTTGTGGATGCCGTCCCACAGCCGGTGCTGCAGGATGTAGTTTTTCAGATAGTCGGTCTGGATCGGTTCGTCCTGGGAGACGCCGCGATACATGTCCACGATATAGACCGTGCCGTCCCAGCCGGGCGTGAGCCAGACGGGGCGGAAACGCTCGTCGGTCGAGGCCAGCAGTTCGCCCTTGGGCCAGAAATCCGCGCCCGTAATGGTGCCGGCGTCATTGCCATTGGCCTTGACCAGATGCACCAGGTTGGTCGGGCTGTCGACCACAATGGCGCTGCCATACAATTCCTTGGGCAAGGCATCGCCGCGATAGATCAGCGGCGAGGAAACGCCCTGATAATAATAGGCCGAGCCATCGGGGCGCGGTACTTCCGGCCGGTAGCCGCGATTGACGCCCAGGGTGGGACGCACCGGCCAGACGGCCGATTTCTCCTGGTCCACCAAATTCTCATACAGCCCGCTGGTGCGGGTGAGATCCGGGTTGCGCACATAATATTTGGCCGGAACGTAATCCACGAACAGCGGATCGGTGTTGAAGTTGCGGAAGATCAAGCCGCCGTCATTCTGGGTGACGCCCCATTGGCCGCGTACCAGGTTGGGCACGATCTCGAACTTGCCGCCGTCGAGCGGCCGCACATTGTAATTGTGTTCGGAGACATTGATGGTGTTGTCCATGCCCCAATACAGGCCATTGGCGGCATGCTCGATATTGCCGCGGCGGCCGAAGCCGTCCTTGATCACTTCCTTGGTATCGGCCTTGAGGTCGCCATTGGTGTCGCAGGACTTGACCAGGTTGGGCGGCTCGCCGATCAGGGCGCAGCCATGGTCCAGGATCTTGAGGGCGCGCGGCAGGATCAATTTGTCCTGGAAGACGGTGCGCTTGTCATAGATGCCGTCGCCATCCGTATCTTCCAGGATGGCCACGTCGCCGACCGGCTCTTCTTCGTTGACCATCTTCTGGCCCACGGCATAGCCCTGCATCTCCACCACCCAGAGCCGGCCATTGCCATCAAACTCGGCCACGATCGGGTCCTGGATCAGCGGCTCGGACGCGACCAGCTGCACCTGGTAGCCCGGCGCCATGTGAAAGGTTTTTAGTTCCTCTGCCGGCGACAGCGAGGGCGGGAACTTTGGCTGCTTGCGCTGCACTGCTGCCGGCCAGGGGCGGTTGAGCTGGGAGGTCAGGGGACCCTTGGGCTTTGCCGGGGCATTGGCGGATTTGGTTGCCGAATAGCCGACCGCCACAGAGACGGCAAGAGCAACGCCGGCAAGCAGACTGGCGCGTAGGCGAGGCCGGTAGCGACAGCGTGCCGGCGAGCGGCCAATCAATAGCTTTCTGAAATGCATGAGCGAATTCCCCTGTATACGGGCAGGATAATAAACGGGCGACGGGTACCGTAAAGCCCTGTGGTTGCGGCGGTTTGGCCTGAAAGCGCTGCCATTTGGCGAAACGCCTCTTTGCTGTAAGAACCGATCCCATGACCGATCTGCAAGAATTGTTCGACCAGGCCATCGCGCTGCATCAAGCGGGCGTGCTGGACGAAGCCGAGCGACTTTATCAACGGGTCTTGCTGCTGATACCGGCCGGCTTCGCGCCGCGCCATATGCTGGGCGTCATCCGCTACCAGCAGGGACGATATCCGGAAGCCATCGCCTTGATCAGCCAAGCCCTGAAGCAAAATCCAAAGGTTCCGGCCGCCTGGGTCAATCTTGGCAATGTGCAAAGCGTCGCCGGCTTCCGTGAGGACGCGGTTTCCAGCTACCGCGAAGCGCTGGCGCTGGCTCCGGGCGATCCACAAATCCTCCAGCCCTTGAGCGGCCTTTTGTGGAATCTCGGCCGGCGTGACGAAGCGCTGGATTGCATGACCAGCCTGCTGGCGGTGCGGCCTGGCGATCTCGAGGCGCGCCATCATCGCGGCAACCTGCTGCGCCAGATGAAGCGGCTGGGTGAGGCATTGGAAGATTATGACGCGGTGCTGGCCATGCGGCCCGATCTCGCGGAGGCGTGGAACAATCGCGGGGCGGTGCTGGCGGATATGGGGCGGCCGGCGGAAGCGCTGGTGAGTCTGGACCGTGCGCTGGCGCTGGAGCCGGAGCTGGTGGCCGCGCTGAGCAATCGCGGTTTCACCTTGCGCGAATTGGCGCGGTTCGACGAAGCGCTGGAGACTCTCGATCATGCGTTGGAGCTGGCGCCGGACACGGTCTCTGCCTTGGCTCATCGCGGCAAGGTGTTGAGCGAGATGAACCGGCTGGAAGAGGCTTTTCGGGATTTCCGGCGGGTGGGCGAATTGAGCAGTGCGCCGACGCTCGACAAGCTCGAGCATCAGTCTGCCCATGACGCCGAGCGCCAGGAATGGCTGGCGGCCCAGCCTGCTCCGGCGTCAGAGGTACTCGGTGCGCGCCTTGAGTCGGAGGCGGTTCAGCGGCGCCATCAGCTTGAGGTCAGCCACGCCTGGCAGGCGAAGAGCCCCCGGATTGTGGTGATCGACGATTTCCTGACGCCGGAGGCGCTGGAAGCGTTGAGGCGCTATTGCCGGACCGCGAATGTCTGGCACACCGCTTATTCCCAAGGCTATCTCGGCGCCTTTCCCGAGTCCGGCTTTGCCGCGCCGCTGTTGGCGCAGGTGGCGGAAGAGCTGAGCGCCGCCTTTCCGGAAATCTTTGCCGGCCATCCGCTGCGTTATCACTGGGCCTTCAAATATGACAGCAAGTTGGAAGGCATCGGCATCCATGCCGACGAAGCGGCGGTCAATGTGAATTTCTGGATCACGCCTGACGAAGCCAATCTCGATCCCGAAGGCGGCGGGTTGGTGATCTGGGACAAGGAAGCGCCGCTGGAATGGGACTTCGCCAAGTTCAATGCCGATGAAAGCGCGGCTTATGATTTCCTGGCCCAAAGCGGCGCCGGATCGGTCCGGATACCATATCGTACAAACCGGGCGGTGATTTTCGACTCCAACCTGTTTCACAAGACCGACCGGATTGATTTCGCTGAGGGCTATGAGAACCGGCGGATTAACATCACCATGCTGTATGGAAGAAGGCGGAGTGACTGACGCGGGTCAAGGCCTTCCGCTAGGAGAAGGTTGATTGAGAGCAACCCGTCGGCCGGCGGATCGCTGCATGGCCGCGGCCGCGCGGCGTGCCTGCCTGTTGCCGGGATGAGGCAGCGAAGAATGTCCCGTCGGCGTTTCCGCTCCGGGCCGCGTTTCACGCGGTGTGACCGGCGCACTGCGTGCTTTTTCCGCTGCTTGCTTGCCCGCTGCCAACATCAGCAGGGTCTTTGCCGCGGACGCGCGCACGCTCGGCGACGCTTTGGGATTGTGCATGGTGTCCACCAGCACCTGGATGGCGGCCTTGGCGTGTTGGCGGGCGAGATCCTGAACTTCCGGTTCCATGTTCGCTTCCTGTGTTTTCACTTGAAGCAAGATGATGCGTTGGAAGGAAGGGATCAATCCGTTCGCGTTAGTGGCCTGCAAATTACAAGATATCTTGATGCTCCTGAAATTATGGCGCCGGTGGAGGGCCCGCTTGCGGGGACGTGGCGGCAACGACGTTGGATCCCGCTGGAGTTTATCCTCCGGCCGCGTGAAGCGCGGACCGGGGGACGGGAATGACAATTGGGGCCCCGGGAACTCGCGCTCTGTCCGGCGCGTTGCTAAACCATGTCCAACATGGGCGAGGCAAAAACGGCCGCGCGGGCCGCGGGTCTTTGTTATGTCAGCGATGACTCGCTGCCCGGCATCACCCGCCATGGAAGGCCGGGGCATTTCACCTATCGCAGGCCCGACGGCAAGCTTGTGCGAGACAGGAACGAGCTGAAGCGCATCAAGGCCCTGGCCATCCCGCCCGCCTGGAAGAAAGTCTGGATCGCGCCCAAACCCAATGCGCATCTGCTGGCGACCGGACGGGACGCGCGGGGCCGCAAACAGTATCGCTATCATCCCGGCTTCGCGGCGGTGCGCGATGCCGACAAATATGCGCATCTGGCGGAATTTGCCGCCAGCCTGCCGTCGCTGCGGCGGCGGTTGAAACGCGACATGGCGCGCCCCGGCCTGCCGCGCGAGAAGGTGCTGGCCACCATTGTGAGTCTGTTGGAGCGGACGCTGATCCGCGTGGGCAATGAGGATTATGCCCTGGCCAATAACAGCTTCGGCCTGACCACGTTGCGCAACAAGCATGTGCGCGTGCGAGGCGAGGAGCTGCGGTTCTTGTTTCGCGGCAAAAGCGGCAAGCAATGGAGCTTGGCACTGCGCGACCGGCGGGTGGCCCGCGTACTGCGGTCGTGCCAGGAGCTGCCCGGCCAGCATCTGTTCGAATATCGCGAGGGCGATGGCACGGTGCGGGCGATTTCCTCGTCCGACGTCAACGACTATCTGCGGCAGGTGACGGCCAAGGAAATCTCCGCCAAGGATTTCCGCACTTGGGCGGGCACGGTCAAGGCCGCCATGGCCCTGGACACGGCGCCCGAGCAGGGCGGGCGCAAGACCATTCGGGCCGTGATCGCCGCGGTGGCGGAGGAACTGGGCAACACCGCCGCCGTGTGCCGCAAATGCTATGTCCATCCCCGCATTCTCGAGGCCTTCGAGTCGGGACAATTGCGGCTGACCTCCCCCCGTCAGGGCCGCGGCCTCAGTGCGGCGGAAGCCGCGGTCCTGGCCTTTCTGCGCCGGCGGCCGCGCAGCGCGAAATAGTCCGGCATTCCGGCCCCTTATGCTCCGGCCAGGCCGATCCATGCTGCGCTGCACCAGGCAGTGCCGATCGATGCCGCAAATGGATTAGCCTTGTGATCGTCCTGGGCGCAGGTTTCACCCGCCTATTTGCCAGACAAATCGTATGGCAAATGATCTGGCAATTGGCCCTGCAGACCGCCATCCTTATAGTTGTCCGGCTCGGGGGAGCCATGTCCGATATTCCGGTGAACCGCGAAGTCTGGGGTCGGCTGATCAGGGAGGTCCGCAGCCGCACGCGCGGCCGCGCCGACCCGGAAGAGCTGCTGCATTCCGCCTATCTGCGCCTGATGCGCTATCGCGCCCGGCATGCCGTTGACAATATTGCCGCTTTTCTGGTGCGGACCGCGGTCAATATCGGCATCGACAATTTCCGCCATGACCGTTTCATCGCCGATATCGCCCCCGAAGACCTCGGGCGGGCAGAAAATTCGCCGCTGCAGGATGAGGTATTGGCGGCGCGCGTTCGTCTAGACAGGGTGCGGGAGGGGCTGTCGCAGCTGACGCCGCGCACGCGCGAGATATTCCTGATGCACCGCCTGGAAGACATGAAATACCGCGAGATCGCCGAGCGACTGGAGATCAGCCAGAGCGCGGTGGAGAAGCATATCGCCAAGGCCGCCCTGTTCCTCACGGAATGGACGGAGGGCTGGTGACGATGTCCGGACGGGCGCCTTCACCGTCGGTGAGGGCCGAGGCCGCCGCCTGGCTGGCCCGGCTGCATGCCGAGAACCGCGATGCCGCCGATGAGGCAGGCTTTCGCGACTGGTTGGCGGCCGATCCCGATCATGCCATCGCCTTTGAAGCCGTGGATCGGATGTGGAGCGAGGTCGGCGGTCTCGGTCACACCGACCTGCGCAATTCCTTCGGCCATGCTCCGGCGCCCCGGCCGGTTCTGGCCCGGCGGGCCCTGCTGGCTGGTGTTGGCCTGTTCGCGGTGGCCGGCGGCAGCGCGCTGTTCTGGCGATCGGCCAGCGCCGAGGTCTATGAGACCGAGGTTGGCGAGCAGAAGCATGTGGCGCTGGCCGATGGCAGCCAGCTTTTCCTGGACGCCCAGACCCGCATCGCCGTGAGCTTCAGTGAAACCGCACGCCTGGTGGACATGCAGTATGGCCGGGCCAATTTTCATGTCGTACCGGACGTGAACCGCCCCTTCATTGTCCAGGCGGCCGAAAAGAAGATCGTCGCCACCCGCTGCAATTTCGATGTGCGTTGCGAGGACGGCAAGGTCCAGGTGGTTCTGATTCATGGTGAGGCCGATGTGAAACCGGCGGCCCTTCCTGAGGCGCGGGGAGAGCGGTTGAAGGCCGGCGAAAGGCTGGTCGCCTCCAATGACGTGGAGACGCGCGACAAGCCGGACATGACCCATGTGCTGGCCTGGCAGACCGGCTATGAAATGTTCGACGGGGAAGAATTGAGCCAGGCGGCGGACGAAATGAACCGCTATTCCACGGCCAAGCTGGCGGTGGATCCCAGCGTGGCCGGGCTCAAGGTCAGCGGCGTCTACCGGGTGGGCGACAACAGCGCCTTCGCCCATTCCCTGACCAAGCTATTGCCCGTCACAGTGCGGCAAATAGGCGACACTTTGGTGCTGACTGCGGACCCCGATCAGTAGCGGGGTGAGGAAAGGGGCTTTTCCGAACGTCTTCTCAAAAATAGCGGCCTTGGCAAGCGCCGAAAGTTCATGAGGGGGAATTATGGGTTTCAAGCGTCTCCACGTCCTGCGCTCGGCGCTGTTCGGCAGTGTCGCGATCCTGTCCATCGATGCTGCCGCGGCGGCCCAGGACATGCAGGTTGCCACCCAGATATCCCTCCAGGAACAGTCCATGTCCGACGCCCTGCGCAGCGTGGCGCAGCGGACCGGTGAGAGCATCCTGTTCACGCCGGAATCGGTGGAGGGGCTGCGCGCGCCAGCCATTTCGGGCCAGATGAACGCCCAGCAGGCGGTCAGCATGCTGACCAGGGGCACCGATTTGGAAGTGGTGTCCGACGGGGTCAATGGATTGATCGTGCGCCGCCCTTTCATGCGCCGCGCGGTGGAACAGGTGCCTTCGACCGTGGGCGGCGGTGCGGCGCCGGCAACGGAAAGCGTGGTGGTGAGCGGCTTCCGCTCCAGCCTTGAGCAATCCCTCGACATGAAGCGCCAGTCGCTGGATTCCTCCGACAGCATCCTGGCCGAAGACATTGCCAAATTTCCCGATCTCAATGTTTCGGAGTCCCTCCAGCGCATTCCTGGCATCACGCTTGCGCGCGACCAGGGCGAAGGGCGCCAGATCTCGGTTCGCGGCCTCAACTCCACCTTCACCCGCGTGCGGATCAACGGCATGGAGGCGCTGGCGACCACGGGCTCCGAGGATATTTCGGGTGGCGCCAATCGCGGCCGTTCCTTCGATTTCAATGTGTTCGCGTCCGAATTGTTCAGCCAGTTGACGGTGCACAAGACGGCGTCCGCGGAAGTGGAGGAAGGTTCGCTGGGTGCGACCGTGGACCTGCACACCTCCCATCCCTTCGACAAACCGGGCTTCAATCTGGTCGGCAGTGCCCAGGGGGGCTACAACGACCTGTCCGGAGGGTTCAATCCGCGCGTCGCCGGCCTGGTCTCCGATACCTTCTTGGGCGGCAGGCTGGGCGTACTGCTTTCCGGCGCCTATCAGATCCAGAACGGCACGGAAGCGGGCTCCAGTTCGGTGCGTTGGCAGAACGACAACACGGCCCAGAGCCTGACCCATGCCTCGCCCCTGATCGCAGGTTGCGAAACCAATGTGCCGGGCGCCACTTCGCAATGCGCCACCGGCCAGCGCTTCGCCTATGTCGCCTTCAACCCGCCGGCCGGGCTGCCGGGCACGGCTGCGGACCAGATCACGGCCTTCACCCCGACAAGCTGCACGCCGGCGGCGACCACTCCCACCACGGGTTATGCGGCTGCCAGCGGCGGCCTGCCCAATCGCCAGACGCGCGGCCAGCTTCCCAACGGAAACTGCTTCAGTTCCACCGTGCTGCCCAACAATTATGACGCGGTGAACGAGGCTTTTCGTCCCCGCTTCCCGCGTTATGACTTCATCACCAATCATGAGAAGCGGCTGGGCCTGACAGGATCGGTGCAATGGCAGCCGGACGACCAGACCTTGTTCACCCTGGATGCGCTGTTCGCCGATTTTTCCGTGGTCCGCAATGAGTATTACCTGGAAGCGGAATCCTTTTCCAACAACAATGTCAGCAACAATCCCGGCCTGATCGCGCCGATCCTCGGCACCGGCAGCATCGGCGTGCTGAATTACAATATCGATCAGCCCACCAACAATTTGAACTATGTGCAGGCGACCAATGTGGGGTTGCGGTCCGAGCATCGGCTTGACCATCTCGATACACGCTTCGCGGAGCTGACGCTGGACGCCGATCACGAGTTCAGCAGCGTTTTCAAGATTCACGGATTGTTGGGCTATTCCCAATCCAACCACAACAATCCCATCCAGACCACGCTGACAATGGATTATGACTGCACCGCCGCGACTTCGTCGAGCGGCGCGGTTTCGGGCTGTCCAGGCGGCGCCGGCGGCGGCGCGGGAACGCTGGCCAATCCCTATTCCTTCGACTATCGCGGCGGATTGAACCGGTTGCCCTCACTCACCTACGGCAATGTCGACGTCACCTCGACCAATGGCTGGTTCCTGTCGCAGATTCGCGAACGCGAGAATTTCGTCCATAACAGCTATCGCACCGTCCAAGCCGACTTCACCTGGAAGGCTTTCGACGGGTTGGACGTCAAGGGAGGTGTCGACTACAAGAATTACGGCTATAGCGCCACCGTTACCGCCCGTACCAATGGCACGACCGCGAGCCAGGACAATATCATTCCGGCGTCCATGCAGCCGAATTCCGTGCTGGCGGCCAACAGCCAATTGATCACGCTGCATGGTATCGATGTGGGTGCGGGCACGCCCACCACCTGGGCCGTGCCGAGCATCGACAGCTATAACAAGCAGTTCCATATCTTCGACCAGACCGTGCTTCCGATCCAGACGTCGGGGGCCACCAGCGTGGCGCCCTGCAATGTGGCGCCCGGCTGTCCCGCCTTTCTGCAAGGGCCCGGGCAATTCCTCAGCCAGAACGGCATCGTGCGCGAAAACGATGTCGGGTTATGGCTGCAGGGCGATTGGAGCACGCAATTCTATGGCGCGCCCTTCCGCGGCAATATCGGCGTGCGCTATGTCGAGACCACCCAGGATTCGGTGGGCTACAGTTTCGATCCCGCCAGCAAGACCATCGTCACGGCACAATTGTCGCGCACCTATCACGATGTGCTGCCGTCGATAAACGCCGTGCTGGAGCCGGCGGACAATTTCCTGATCCGGTTCGGCGCGGCCTATGTGATGGCGCGTCCCGACCTGGGCAACCTGCTGCCGGGTGGCGCCACCGCGACCGTCACGGGCAGCAACTTCAACGTCACCGAGAACAATCCCAGCCTCAATCCCTTCCGGGCCAAGACCGCGGACCTGTCATTCGAATGGTATTATTCCAAGGGCGCACTGTTCTCGATCGCCTTCTTCTACAAGCATCTGGATTCGCTGATCCAGACGCTGCGCCAGAATATTCCATTTAACACCAACACCGACGGCGTGCCGGTTTCCCTGGTGCAACCGGCCTGCGGCGCGTCCTATGTGGCGCCGCCGGCGAGCGGCTGCAACGAGGCGGCGATCTGGTCCTTCACCAAACCCGTCAATTCCAAGGGCGCGCCGCTCTACGGCACGGAAATCGCCTGGCAACAGCCATTCGACTTCTTGCCCGATCCCTTCAGCAATTTCGGCTTTACCGGCAACGTCACCTTCGTGCAGGCCACCCAGACCTACTTCAATGCCGATGGCAGCGTCCTGCTCAAGACAGACCTGACGGGCCTGTCGCACACCTCGTACAGTGCCACGCTCTATTATGACGATGGCAGGCTGGAAGTTCGCGGCACGGCCTCGTTCCGCAGCAAATATATCCCCAATGGCGGCGTCAATCCGGGCAACCTCAACGATTTGCTGATCAATCCTTCGACGCTGAATATCGATGCTTCCGCGAGCTACAGGATCGACGACAACTTCACCGTCACCTTCGACGGCATCAACCTGAGCAACCAGCGCAGCCTGCAGCTGGCGGATACGGTGGGCCAGCGGCTCTATTACAACCATTATACCGGTTCGAATTACTTCCTGGGCCTGCGCTACACCTACTGAACCTGATTCCCCTGAGTGCTGAGGCGGGGCGCGAGCTCCGCCTCTTTTTTTGCCGCCAGGGTCCGTGGCGGCTGGTAGCGATACCGCGTCCGGTTATACTCCAGGCGGAGGAAAGCAGGAGGTGGGATGCGCAAGGTGGCTCTGTTGTGCGCGGCGGGTCTGGTTGCATCGGGTGCCGCGCTGGCCGCGGATGCGGCGCGGCCGCCTATCACCTCGGTCTCGCACCTGGCGATTTATGCCGCCGACGCCGCCAAGGCCGAACATTTCTATGTCCATGACCTGGGCGCAGTGAAACGGCCCGATCCTGAAAATTCGCAAGGCGCGCGTTATTATTTTTCTCCCACCCAGTTTGTCGAAGTGTTGCCGCTGCCGGCCAATGCCGGGGCGAACCGGATGGATCACATCGCCTTCAACACCGCCAATGCGGAAGACCTGCGCAAATACCTGGCCACCAAAAATGTCCAGGTCCCTGTTGCGGCCACCAAAGGCGCCGATGGCAGCCAATGGTTCCAGGTGAAAGACCCGGAAGGGATATTGGTGGAATTCGTGCGGCCCCCGTCGCCGCGGCCCGCTATCGCGTCCAATGTGCTGTTCAGCCACATCATCCATGTCGGCGCGGTGGTGCATGACCGGGCGCTGGAAGACGGCTTCTATCGCGATATTCTGGGCTTCCGGCCCTATTGGTTTGGCGGCATGAGGGATGATGCCCCGCCCAGTTGGGTGTCGCAGCAGGTGCCCGATGGCACAGACTGGTTGGAATATATGGTGACCAGCAACCCGCTGAACCAGGCGCAGATGGGCGTGTTGAATCATTTCTCCCTGGGCGTTCCCAACATGGAAAAGGTCTACACCGCGCTGTGGAACGAGGACCGATTGCAGGGCCAGGTGGATGAGCGGGGACAGCAAATCGTTCCCAAAATCGGGCGTGACGCCAAATGGCAGCTCAACCTGATCGATCCCGACGGCACCCGCGCCGAAGTGATGGAGCTGCATGCCATCGGCAAGCCTTGCTGTTCGCCTTTCACCGCCGCCGATCCGGAGCAGTGAGATGCGCTGGTTCCTGGCCATTCTGTTGACACTCTGGAGTTCTGTGGCGATGTCAGCGGAGCCCATCAAGGTGATGCTGCTGGATGGCGCCAGCGCCGCCGCCTATCACGACTGGAAACTCACCAGCCAGATCATGAAGCGCGAGCTGGAGGAGACCGGCCGGTTCGAGGTGACGGTGGTGAGCGTTCCGCCAGCCGATGGTGACTTTTCCAATGTCCATCCCGACTTCGCCAAATACCGGGCGGTGGTGCTGAACTATGATGGCCAGGACTGGCCGGCGCCGCTGAAAGCCACCTTCGAGGCCTATATGAAAAATGGCGGCGGGCTGGTGGTGGTGCATGGCGCCGACAATGCCTTTCTCGACTGGTCGGCATTCAACGAAATGATCGGCCTGGGCGGCTGGCGCAATCGTGACGGCGCGAGCGGGCCCAAATGGTATTTCCAGAATGGCAGACTGACATCCGACAGCGCGCCGGGGCCGGCCGGGATGCACGGCAAGCGCAAGCCGTTTCGTCTCACGGTGCGGGCGGGCGATCATCCCATCATGCGCGGCTTGCCGCAGGCGTGGATGCATGTTGCCGATGAGCTCTATACGCGGTTGCGCGGCCCCGGCAAGAATATGACGGTGCTGGCCACGGCCTATGCCGATCCCGCCAATCGGGGCACCGGATTCGACGAACCCATGCTGATGGCGCTGCATTGGGGCAAAGGACGCATCTTCCACACTACTTTGGGCCATGATGCCCTGGCGCTGTCCTGTGTCGGCTTCGCCACCACCTTCCAGCGCGGCACCGAATGGGCGGCGACGGGGCGGGTGACGCAGAAACTGCCCAAGACTTTTCCCAGTGCCGATACGGTCAGCTATCGCCCTGACCTGGCGGCGATGAATGATGCCATTGCCGAGGGTGTCTCAACTTCCTTGCCTCTAAACAAATAGGCGCTACGCTCCAGAAAAACGGGGAGTGGCCATGAAGATCCTTTTTGTCGTCGGCATTGCGGCGCTGCTACCGCTTGCAGCTTTGGCGCAGCAACCAGCCGGCGTGCCCCATCCCGGCACCGAAGCGCCGGCTTGCGCGCCATCCATGGGGCTGAACTTCGTTTGCGGCTTGGACCAGCCGGAAGACCTGCTGCAGATCGCAAGCAGCAAATGGGTGATTGCCAGCGCCATGGGCGAGTCCGGCGGCATTTTTCTGCTGGATACCGAAGCCAAGAAGGCGCGGCGTTTTTTCACCGGCGCGTCCAAGCCAGACCTGGCCCTGTATCCCGACTGCGCCAGCGCGCCCACGAGTTTCAACACCCATGGCATTGCGCTGCGGCCCGCCAGGATCGCGGGCACCTATACGCTGTATTCGGTCACGCACAAGCCGTCGGAAAGCATCCAGGTCTTTGCCGTGGATGCGCGCGGCGCCGAACCCGCCATCAGCTGGACCGGCTGTGTTAAACTGCCGGCCGATTTCCGCACCAATTCGGTCACCGCCAAATCCGACGGCACCATCCTGGCCAATGTCCAGATGCACGGCAACGCCACCGATTTCATCAGCGGCAATGTCACCGGCGGGGTCTGGGCCTGGGACCCCAAAAGCAAACAGCTGAACCTGCTCAAGGGTACGGAGCTTCCCGGCAACAATGGCATCGAGATTTCGCCGGATGAGAAGGAGATTTATATAGCCGTTTCCGGCACCCAGACGGTGGCGATCTATAAAGTGTCCGACACGTCCAAGCCGGCGCGCACGATCCGCACGCCCTGGTACAATCTGGACAACATTCATTGGAGCGGCGACCGGTTGATTGCCGCCGGCATGATGTTCGACGAGCCGGCCTGCGGCGGCACACGCAAGCAAATCCAAGACGCGCACGGCAACATGAATTGCCACCGCGGCTGGGTGGCGTCCCAGCTCGATCCCAAGGCGATGTCTTGGAAGATACTGGCCTATGGCGAGCCCAATCCGTCCTTTGGCGGCATCGCCACGGCCTTGGTGATCGGCAAGACTTTGTGGATCAGTTCCTTCCAGATGGACCGGGTGGCGTATCGTACGCTGCCGGGAGCTAACTAGGCCGCGGTGCGGCCAATCGAGCCGCCAGCAGGAGAGCCTGAGTCATCGCTTCGGCATTGGCTTTGCCCTGGCCGGTAATGTCGAAGGCGGTGCCATGCGCCGGTGTGGTGATGGGCACTGGCAAACCGCCCTGCACCGTGACGCCGCGCTCGAACCCCAGCAGCTTGACCGCGACCTGACCCTGGTCGTGATACATGGTGACGATGCTGTCCAGCAGGCCGTCGCGTGCCTTGAGGAAGATCGTGTCGGCCGGAAAGGGGCCTTGAATCGGCAGGCCTTGCGCATTCAATTCCTTGACCGCCGGTTCGATGATGTCGATCTCTTCGCGGCCGCAGGTGCCGCCTTCGCCGCCATGCGGGTTGAGCGCAGCCACCGCCACCCGCGGCTGGGCAAAGCCGGCGTTGCGCAAGGTCCTGTAGGTCAGTCGCGCCGCAGCCTGGATCCGTTCTTTGGTGACATATTTGGGAATCTCGGCCAGCGGGATGTGGCTGGAAATGCGCGACGTCCACAGATTGCCCAAAGTGTTGAACTCGCAGAAATAGTCCTGGACGCCGAGATAATCGGCGAAGAAATGCAATTCGTCTTCGCCCCTCATGCAGCCTTTTTTCATCGCCAGTTTGTTGAGCGGGGCAAAACAGATGGCATCTGCATCGCCGCGCTTGGCGGCGTCCAGGCAAAGGGTCAGGGCCATGCGCGCCCCCCTTCCAGCCGCCTCCGTCACCCGAGCGGGCGCAATGTCGGTTTGCGCCACCGTGTCGGTCGCCAGCAAGATGGGCGCGCCATCGTTGGTCCGTGCATCGCTCCAATCTCGAATGGTTTTGACCTGTGTGTTGGTTCGGGCAATGCGTTGGCCTTCTTCCAACACCCAGGGATCGCCGACCAGCACGATTTGCGCGGCCTTGGCCGCTTCCGGACGCGCCAGCAATTTCGCCACCAGTTCCGGCCCGATGCCCGACGCATCGCCGAAGGTCATGGCGACAATGGGTTTGGACATCATTTCGCCGGCAGCGAGGCCAGATAGGCCGTCAGGTTCACCATGTCTGCGGCGGTCAGCTTGGCCACGACCGGCTGCATTGGCGCGGCCATTTCGCCATGGCGCGCGCCCTGCTGGAAATCATAAAGCTGCCGCGCGAGATAACTGGGAGAACGCCCGGCCAAGGCGGGGGCGGTGCTGTCCATGCCATGAAGTCCTTCGCCATGGCAGCTGGCGCAGGCCAGGTCGATCGCCAGCCGGCGGCCCTTGGCGATGGCGCCTTTGGGAACATAGGCAATAAAGCCGGCATGAGGATCGCGCAGCTGCTCGCGATCGACATTCGCCGGGGTTTCGATCACCCGCACACCGATGGCCTCCCTGGCGCCGCTTTCGTGCGGCAGCCACATGCCTTCCTGGCTGCGCATTTTGGGCACGCTGGCGGTTTGGACAACACGGATCGGGACGGTGTGGGGCAAGGCGGCGTAATAATCCGCTGCCTGGGTTATCTCCGCATCCGTCATCGCCCTGGCGAAATCCACCATCTGCTGAGCATTGTGCTTGCGGGGCTCGGCGCTTTTGCGCGTTCCCGCTTTCATGTCGCGCAACTGGCGGGCGAGATACTCCGCATTCAGTCCGGCGATCCCGGCATTCTGCGGCCGGCCTTTGCCATTGGGATAATGGCAGCCGGCGCAAGCCGTGATGCCGCGCGACGCGTCGCCGGCGGCGATGATTTTCGGCATGGCGGGATGGTCGCGCGGATACCAGTCGGCGGGCGGGGTATGATTGGCGCCGCTGACCTGGCCGCGGGTGAACGGGCCGTTGGCGCCCGGCAGGCTGAATTTGGTGCCATCGTCGCGCGGCGCGGTTGCTTCATTCTCCGGCGTGGGAATGCCATAGGCCCAGTCGGGATAAGAGGGCGCCGCCGCCTGCGCGCCACTCAAGCTCAGCAGGCCCAACAGCAGCAGGACGGGTTTTTTCATGGCGATTCTCCCTCGGCCTCATTAACATGTCTGACAAAAAGAATGATTTCCAGAGAGGATGTCATGAGATTTGCGGCGTTGGCGACCCTGGCGGCAATGCTGGCTTGCGGCTCGGCCCTGGCGCAGGAACGTCCCGTCAGCATGACGGTGGATTTGGGCCACAAGGTCGGGCCGTACAAGCCGATCTATGCCTGGTTCGGCTATGACGAAGCCAATTTCACCACCGGCCGGGACGGCAAGAAATTGCTGCGCGAATTGCACGACCTGAGCCCCGTGCCGGTCTATATCCGCGCCCATCATCTGTTGACTTCGGGCGATGGCACGCCGGAATTGAAATGGAGCTCGACCAACGTCTATCGCGAGGATGCCGGCGGCAAGCCCACCTACGAATTCGCCATCCTGGACGGCATTTTCGACGAATATAAAGCCGCCGGCGTGGTGCCCATGGTCGAACTGGGTTTCATGCCCAAGGATCTGACAAGCGGCACTAACGAATACCAGGTCCATTACCCGGGGCGCACCACCGCAGGCAGCGTGCAGGCACCGCCCAAGGACTTCGCCAAGTGGCAGGAACTGGTGCGGGTTGTGGTGGCGCACCTGGCGCAGCGTTATGGCGCTGAGATGGTGCGCGGCTGGTATTTCGAAGTGTGGAACGAGCCGGATATCGATTATTGGCATGGCACGCCCGAGCAATATTGGGAGCTTTACGACCGCGCCGTGGCCGGGGTGCGCGCCGCGCTGCCGGGCGCCAAGGTCGGCGGTCCGGCCTCGACCGGGCCTGGCGGCGCGAATGCCTACAAATTCCTGGACGGTTTTCTCACCCATGTGAGCCAGGCCAAGGTGCCGCTGGATTTCATCTCCTTCCATGCCAAGGGGCGGCCGCAGATTCAGGGCGGCGAGGTGGTGATGGGGCTGGCCAAGGAATTGAACGATGTGGACAAGGGTTTTGAGATCGTGGCCCGCCACAAGATGAACAAGCTGCCAATCATCCTGAGCGAGGCCGATCCCGAAGGCTGTGCCGCCTGTTCCATGAAGGTCAATCCGGCCAATGCCTATCGCAATGGGACCTTATATCCGTCTTACACCGCGGCTGCTTACAAAGGGTTGTTCGAACTGGCCGACCGCCACCAAGTCAACCTGATCTCGATGTTGAGCTGGTCGTTTGAATTCGAGGGGAAGGAATATTTCGAGGGCTTTCGTTCGCTGGCCAGCAACGGCATCGACAAGCCGGTGCTGAATTTCTTCCGCATGGCGGCGCTGATGAAGGGCCAGCGGGTCGCGACCACCAGCAGTGGTCAGTTGAAATTGAATGAAATTATCGCCTCGGGCGTGGGAGGCGCGCCTGACATCGACGCCTTTGCGACCTCCGACGCGCGCCAGGCCGCCGTGATGCTGTGGAACTATCACGATGCGGAAAAAGCCGGGCCTTCGGCGCCGGTGGCAGTGAATATCACGGGCCTGCCCAAGACCGTGTCACGCGCGCGGCTGACCCATTACCGCATCGACGATACGCATTCCAACGCCTATACGGTTTGGAAGGCGATGGGCTCGCCGCAAAATCCCAGCCCGGCGCAATATGCCGAATTGAAAAGCAAGGATGGCTTGCAACTGCTGGAATCCCCGCGCTGGATCGACGTGGAGAACGGCGCGGCAGCAGTCAGCACCGACATGCCGCATCATTCCATTTCGTTGCTGCAATTGGATTGGTGACCGGAATTTGACGCCGCTCGACGCAGAATAACAATCTCAAACGAGAATCTGCGGACGTGGAGCAACGCATGGCAGAATTGGAGTTTCGGACTATCCACAGGGTCATGTGGCGGCTGATGCCGTTCCTGATGATCTGCTATTTCATGGCTTTTCTCGATCGCGTCAATATCGGATTCGCCCATCTTCAGATGAGCGAATCGCTGGGCATGTCGGAGGCAGCCTTCGGCTTTGGCGCCGGCATTTTCTTTATTGGATATTTCCTGGTCGAGGTTCCGTCCAACATCATTTTGGCGCGCGTTGGAGCGCGACGCTGGATCGCCAGGATCATGCTAAGCTGGGGCATCGTCTCCACCTCCTTCGGGTTCATACCGCAACTATCCGCTTATACCGGGATGAGCGCGGAAACCTGCTTCTACATCCTGCGCTTCCTGCTGGGGATATGCGAAGCGGGCTTTTATCCCGGCGTGGTCTTCTATCTCACCAAATGGTTTCCGCAGGTCTATCGCGCGCGCGCCATCGCCTTTTTCATGCTGGCGGTACCCGTCTCGTCTGTCATCGGGGCGCCGATCTCCGGCCTTTTGCTGAATGTCACCGGTTTGGGCATGCAGGGCTGGCAGTGGCTGTACATACTCGAGGGAATTCCCTCCCTACTCCTCGCCCTTGCGGTGTTGCATTATCTCACCGAAGAACCGCGCGACGCGAGATGGCTTCAGAAAGACGAAATCGACTGGCTGCAAGCCAAGTTGGCGCAAGAGAAAGTCCTTGCAGGAAAGGACGGGCATTCCGGTCTTGCGAAGGTGATGCTGGATATCCGCATCCTGATGTGCGCCTTCGCCAACTTCTCCATGCAGGGCGCGTCCTATTCCGTCACCCTGTTCCTGCCGGCGCTGATCACCCAATTGGGCTACAGCAACAGTCAAACCGGCCTTATCCTGGCCTTTCCGCCCTTCTTCGGCGCGATCGGCATGGTGTTGTTCAGCCGCCATTCTGACCGCACGGGCGAGCGCAAGTTTCATGTCGCGGCCGCCTTGCTGATGCTGGGCCTGGGAATTGCCGGAGGCACATTGCTGGAAAATCCCCTGATCAGGTTGCTGTTTTTCACCGTCGCAAATATCGGTTCGGTTTCCTTGGGACCGATGCTTTACCCCATGCCCACCGCCTTCCTGCCCAAAAGCGCTGTGGCAGCCGGAATCGCCGTGATCAGTTCGCTCGGGGCGCTGGGGGGATTCGCCGGGCCCTACTTGTTCGGCTATATCAAATCGGTGACCGGTGGTCCCACCAGCAGCCTGTTGTTGATGTCCTGTCTTGCCTTGACCGGCGCGATGGTTTCGGCGTCATTGCGGGTCGGCAGGACGCAGGTCGCCGGAGACGACGAAATTACCGGAGTGAGAGCCTGAAATGGCACCCGTTCAGCCGCCGCTCGATTTCACGGAAATCCGGAGCCATATTGCCAGGCTGCCGCGAGTGAAATTGATCGAACGGCCTACGCCAATCACGGAGGCGCCGAATCTCGCCCGGGCGCTGAATCAGGGCAAGGCGGACGGCCCGCGCATTTTCATCAAGCGCGACGATCTCACAAGCCTGGCCCTGGGCGGCAACAAGCTGCGCAATCTGGAATTCCGCCTTGCCCGGACCCTGGCCGATGATCCCGACACCGTCATTGTGGGGCTCGACCTGCAATCGAATTCCGCCCGCCAGACCGTCGCCGCCTGCAACAAGCTCGGGCTCAAGACCATCCTGGTGCTGGAAGGCAACAAGCCCAACGTCATCCAGGGCAATCTGCTGATGGATTATCTGCTGGGCGCCGAGGTGCATTTCGCCTCGACGCGCCAGGAACAGCGGCAAATGCTCGATGAAATTGCCGCGGAAACCCGCAAGGCCGGCGGGCGCCCGCATATTCTCAATGACAATCCCATGTTCGATGTCGCCTCCGCGGCGGCCTATCTGGAAGCAACCCTGGAGGTGCTCGAACAACTGCATGAACAAGGGCTGGCGCCCAGCTGTTTCTATATGTCGTCCAGCGGCAAGGGCCAGGCGGGCGTCATTCTGGCGCAGCGGTTGACCGGACTCGGATTCCGCATGCATGGCGTCACCGCAACCAGCGAATTCCACCTGCCGTCGCGCACCGCCGGCATTGCCAACGACACGGCCAAAGCGCTGGGGCTCGATCTTGTGGTCGCCGAAGAAGAAGTGGTCAATTTCGGCGAATTCGTCGGAGAAGGATATGGCATACCTTCGAAGGCGGGGATTGAAGCGGTAAAGCTGTTCGCCCGGACGGAAGGCGTTATCCTGGATCCCATCTATACCGGAAAGGCGGCCGCCGGCATGGTGGCGCATGTTCGCGAGGGGCGGTTTGGTGCGGATGACCTGCTTGTCTTTGTCCATACCGGCGGTGTCGCGGCGAATTTCACCTGGTCCGATTTGTGGCTGGACAATAATTGAGGAATCCCAGGATGGTCCCCGGCATTATCGACTGCCACGCGCATATCTTCCCGCCGGCGGCGGGGGCGTCCGGATTTGCCGACGTGGAATCGCACCGGCTCCACCAACAGCGCGCGATGCACATGCACGGCAATCAGCCCTATCGCCGGCTGAGCGACAACGCGATCGTGACGGAACGGATGTTGTGGGATGCCGAGGACTCGTCGCCCGCCGGGGCCAGGGAGGTTGCATTTTCGGCGGGGCGCTTCGGCCGCTTCCAATGGAAAAAGGATGGCGAGGGCTACTACGTTCAATTCCTTCCGCCTTGGATGGAAGACCTGTCCATGAGCGCCGAAAAGCTGCTTGCATCGATGGATTATGCCGGCATTGCGACGGCGGTTCTGCAGAATGACCATATCTATGGCAACCTGGCGGAACTGTTTGCCGAGGCGGCGGCAAAATATCCGCGCCGGTTCTTCGGGCTGGCCCAGGTCGAGGAAGCGTTTGCCTACCAGGACGGCGAAATCGATCGCCTGAAGGACCAGGTCAATCGCCTCAAGATGATCGGGCTTTATTTCACCACGACGGGGCTGTTTCGCAGCGGCTATAAGCCCATGCATTCAGACAGGCTCTACGATCCCTTTTGGGCGGAAGTCGAGAGGCTGGGCATCCCGGTCAACTGGGTGCAATCGGCACGCTCGCCGGTGGGAAGCTATGAGGACGAACTCAGCCATCTTGAAACCATCATCGAGAGGTTTCCCAAAATCCATCATGTCCTGGTGCATGGCCTTCCGACGTCGCTCTATGCCGGCGATAACGGAAGGCTCGCTTTCCCCCCCATCGTCAAAAGGCTCATGACAGAGGCGCCGGTGACGGCGGAGCTTTTGTACCCGATCGCCGTGGGCGGAAAGCTGGATTATCCCTATACAAAAGTACATAGCCATATTCAGCAGCTGCTCGACAGCTTTGGGCCAAGCCGCTTCATGTGGGGTTCGGACAGTCCCAATGTCGAGCGGTACTGCACCTACGCGCAATCTCTTTCATATTTTACGGGACATTTTGGACATCTGCCGGCAGGGGATTTGCGCGCCATCCTGCGGGACAATGCCTTGCGTGTTTATCCGGCTTTGGCATCTTAGGACGTGTGGCGGATATCAGCCTTCCACATCCACCCATGCGTGGGCCTTGTGGCTGGCCAATTCCGCTTCCAGAATCTTCAACTGTCGCAAGCCGTCGGCCATCTGCGGATAGTCCGGCGTCAAAGACGCATCGCGGATGGAGGCATAGAAGCGGCGGAATAGCTGCTTGAAGGTATCGGGATAGCCTTCGGCATGGCCGCCGGGATAGTCGGCAAATTCGCGCGCCTTTTCGTTCATCAAGGACGGATCCTTCAACAGCACCTGGTTGGGGGCGTCGCGATGGCCAAGCCACAATTCCTCCGGACATTCCTGCCGCCAGGTCGCGCCGCCTTTGGTACCGTAGATTTCCAGTACCAACCCGTTCTTGCGGCCGGCGGATACCTGGCTGGCGGTCATGCTGCCGCGCGCTTTGCCCATACGGAATAACGTGGCGCCGAAATCCTCGGTCACGATGGGCGTGTCCACTGTTTCGCCCGCGCCGCCCAACTTGCCGGAAAAGGTCTCGCCGCCGCCCCCACTTGAATCAACGATGCGCTGCTTGCGGGTGGGATAGAAGATCTGGAAATCGCTGCACACTGCCGACACTTTCAGCCCGGTGACATGCTCGGCCATGTCGAAGAAATGCGAACCGATATCGGCCATCACCCGCGACGGACCGCTGACCTCGGGATCGACCCGCCAGTTCCAGTCGGTTTCGTGCAGCATCCAATCCTGGGAATAGGTGCCTTGCACCACCAATATCTCGCCGAATTCGCCGGCCTCGCGCATCCGGCGCATCTGCTGCACCATGGGATAGTAGCGCAGATTGTGGCACAGCCCGCCGCGCAGCTTTTTCGCCGCCTGCAGGTCCACCAGGTCCTGGGCCTGCGCCACATTCATCGCCAGCGGCTTTTCGCACAGGACATGCTTGCCGGCCTCAAACGCCGCCTTGGCGATGGCATAATGCGAGACATTGGGGGTGGTGATGTGCACCGCCTCGATGGAGGGATCGCGGATCACGTCGTGCCAGTCGCCGGTGGCATTGAGCACATTATACCCGGCGGCTGCGGCACGGGCCTTGTCCAGGCTGGTGGCGGCGATCTCCACCACATCGACATCTTCCACCCGGCGCAAGGCTTCCAGGTGCACCCGCCCCATGAAGCCGGTGCCGATCACCGCGGTACGAATGCGGTCCGACATGCTCAAACCCACCAGGCCGCGGCGGGTTTTTCCCTGATCACCAGCTGGCTCAGCAGCGAGGCCGCCTTGGTCAAGCCTTCGTCCGGCGACATCAAACTGTCCTCATGCTCGATGGAGAGCACATTGTCATAGCCATACATGCGCAAGGTGGAGATGAATTCGCTCCACCATTCCGCGCTGTGGCCGTAACCGACGGTGCGGAACATCCAGGAGCGGTCGCGTTCCTGGGTATAGGGCTTGGTGTCCAGCACGCCGACCTTGGGCATGTTGGCGGCATAGAGCTGGGTGTCCTTGGCATGGACATAGTGGATGGCGTCGCCCAGCACGCGCACCGCCTGGATGGGATCGATGCCCTGCCAGAACAGGTGGCTGGGATCCAGGTTGGCGCCCACCGACGGCCCGGCGATGGCGCGCAGTTTCAGCATGGTCTCGGGATTGTAGACCACAAAGCCCGGATGCATCTCGATGGCGACCTTCACGCCATGATCGGCGGCGAATTTTCCATGCGCTTTCCAATAGGGCGTGACCACTTCGTCCCATTGCCAGTTCAGGATTTCGAGAAAATCCGGCGGCCAGGGGCAGGTCACCCAGTTGGGAAATTTTGCCGTGGCGCAATCGCCGGGGCAGCCGGAGAAATCCACCACTGTCTTCACGCCCAGCTTTTCCGCCAGCAGAATGGTCTTGCGGCTGGTCTCGCTGTGCTTGGCGGCGATTTCCTTGTCGGGATGCAGCGGATTGCCATGGCTGGACAGGGCCGAAATGGTCATGCCGGCATCGGCAATCTTGCTTTTAAAGGTCTGCAGCGCGCCGGGATTGTCCAGCATGGAGAGCTGGACATGGGCGTCGCCGGGATAATTGCCGGTGCCGAACTCCACTGTGTCGATGCCGAGTGCCTTAAGCTTTTTCAACACCTCGTCCAGCGGCAAAGCCGACAGCAAGGGCGTGAACACTCCCACCTTCATGATTTCCTCCTGGTGGCCGTCTGGGCCTGGCTTTGGCCGATTTCAGACCAAATGCGCGACCGGCGCAACCGTAGGGTCAGCGCGCCGGGATATTGGCCGCGGTCGTATCGGCAGGCGTCAGTTTCAACAAAGCCTTCTGCTCGGTCAGGACATAGACCGCGCCGTCCGGACCCACGCGCACATCGCGAATGCGGGCCTTCAGGTCGGTCAGCAGCGGTTCTTCGGCCACCACCTTGCCGTTTTTGAGCTCCAGCCGGTACACGCCCAACCCGCGCAGCGCCCCTGCCAGCAGATTGCCGCGCCACTTGGGGAAGAGCTTGCCGTTGTAGAAGGCCAGGCCCGACGGCGCGATCACCGGGTCCCAGTAATAGACCGGCTGTTCCATGCCCTCCTTGGCCAGGATGCCTTCGCCGATCGGGCCGCCCGGATAGTCGATGCCATGGGTGATGACGGGCCAACCGTAATTCTTGCCCTTTTGAATCCGGTTCAACTCATCGCCGCCGCGCGGGCCATGTTCGGTTTCCCACAGGCTGCCATCCGGCGCCAGCACAAAGCCCTGCGGGCTGCGGATACCATAGGCCCAGATTTCCGGGCGCACGCCGGGCTTGTCCAGGAAGGGATTGTCGGGCGCGGGCGAACCTTCTGCTGTGAGGTGGATGATCTTGCCCACGTCATTGTCCAGCTTTTGCGCCAGCTGTTCGTCATAGTCATGCTTGTTGTTGCCGTCACGGTCGCCCACCGTCATGAACAGCGAGCCGTCGCGGGCGAAGACGATACGGCCGCCCTGCTTGGCCGAGAAATTCTTCTCCGGCAGCGCCGGCACGCCGCGATAGATCACCGTCACCTCATGCACCGCGTTCGCCGCCTGGTCGAGCACGGCATGGGCCAGATAGGTGTTGCTGTAGCCGTCGCCGAGATTTTCGAAGAAAGAAAAATAGATGCGCTTGCTTTTGGCAAAGTCGGGCGCCAGCGCCACATCCAGCAGACCCAGCTTCTTGGCCGGCGCCAACATGGCGAAACCTGATAGCGGCTCGGTCATGCTGCCATCGGCACTGACGATGCGCATCTGGCCGGGATATTTTTCCGTCACCAGCATCTTGCCCTCTGCCAGGAAGGCGAGTGCCCAGGGCAGGCGCAATTTGTCGGTGAGGGTGGTGACCTTATAGGACGCAACTTTGCGATAGGGCGCGCGGGTCTGCTCCGGGAACAGGGGCTTGTCGTCGGCTTTTTCCGGCGGGCGGGTCTCGAAGCCTTGGCCTTCCACCATCCGCGGTTGCGGGAATTCGCGCGACCCGCCGCCGGGAGGGGCGGGCGGGGCGTCTTGGGCCGCTGCGATGCCGGACATCAGGGCCAAAAGGCCTGCCATCAGAAGGTGCCGTTTCATGGTTTCCTGCTTTGCCGCAGTTGCGAGCGTTTCCGGTGATGACGGCAGCGCCGCCATGGCCTTAGAGTAGCCACAAGAGGGGCCGCGAAAAAGCGCCCAATGGGGAAATAGTGGGCGCGAATTCTACTTTGGCCATGTTGCCGCTCGACTATGTCGAGTTCTTTGTCTTCCTGGCCGCCCTGTGCCTGGTGGGCTTCTTTTCCGGGCGCGGCGAACGCAAATCCTCCACCGACTATTTCCTGGCCGGCCGGCGGCTGCCCTGGTACGCGGTGGGGGGCAGCTATGTCGCCGCCAATGTGTCCACCGAGCATTTCATCGGCCTGGTGGGGGCGAGTTACATCATGGGCATGCCGCCGGCGCTGGCCCAATGGCAGACCACCATCGCGGAAGTGGTCGTCGTCTTCCTGTTCGTGCCCTTCCTGATCCGCGCCAATGTCGTAACCGTGCCGCAGTATCTCGCGTCCCGCTTTGGACCGGGCGTGCGATTTGCCTTCGCGCTGCTCACCGTCTTCGCCAACATCACCATCTTCATGGCGGCGGTGATGTATGCCGGCGGCCTGGCTTTGTCGGGCTTTTTCGGCTGGCCGCTTTTGTGGTGCATCATCGGCACCGGTGCCTTTGCCGGCGGGCTGGCGATTTATGGTGGCTTGAACACGGTGGCCTGGACCGGCGTGCTGACCGCCATTGTGAAAATCGGCGGCGTCACCTTGCTGACCATATTGGCGCTGAAGGCCATGACGCCCTCAGGCGGCATCGTCGATGGATTCATCTACACCATCCAGAAGAATATCGGCGACAGTGGCGTCTGGAAGCAGGCGCTGGATGCCAGTTCGCCGCATCTCACCCATTATGGCCAATATAACCGGCTCACCGTCTTCCAGCCGCCGGATCACCCCCTGACGCCCTGGACCGGCACCTTCTTCGGCTTCCTGGCGGTGGGCGTGTGGTATGCGGTGATGAACCAGTTCATTGTTCAGCGTGTTCTGGGCGCGCGCGACATCTGGCATGCCCGCATGGGCATGGTAATGGCGGGCTATGCCAAGCTGTTCCTGCCGCTGATCATTGTGCTGCCGGGCCTGATCCTGTTCGCCCGCCATCCGGAATTCATGCTGGGCGACTGGGCCGGCGCCAATCATCGCGCCGATGGCGGCTTTGTCGTGCTGGTGCAGGAATTCTTTCCCGCCGGTCTGCGCGGGCTGTTGCTGGCAGTGCTGATCTGTGCGGTTCAGGCCACCGTCAGTTCGGTGGTCAATGCCACCGGCGCGATTTTGACGTTCGACATCTATGTACCGCTGATCAATCCGGGCGCGTCCGAGCGCCAAAAGGTGCGGGTCGGCATGTGGACCTCGCTGATCGCGATCATCGCGGGTATTGCGATGGCCATTGCCATCAGCCACATGGAATCGGGCATCTATCAATATATGCAGACCATCAACGCCCTGGTGGCGCCACCCTTTGCCGCCATCCTGTGGGTGGGCTTGCTGTGGAAGCGCATGAACGGCGCCGGAGGTGTCGCCTCCATCATCGCGGGTTTTGCCACTGGCCTCGGACTCAAGGCGATCGGCTCGCTATGGGTCATGCCTCCCTGGTTCTATCCCTTCGGCAACCAGGCGCCGGTGTGCCTTTTGCTTTCCGTCCTGGCCTGCATCGCCGGCACCCTGGCGTTCCCCGGCCGCACGCCTGACACGGAGGAAAACCCCGTCACATTCTGGAATTCCGGCGAGACTTTGCGGGCAGGACTGGGACGGAACTGGTACAGCAGCGTGGTGCTGTGGGCCGGGCTTTCCCTGGTACTCACCCTGGCCGCCATGGTGATATTCTCGCAACTCTTCTTCCCCACGGGAGCGGGCTGATGAACAAGAGAAATCTCGACGAGCTGGTGATCCGGCAATCGGAGTTCAAAGGCGAGGTCGGCGTGGCGCGCGCCGATATCACCCCGCCGCCCAACATCTACGCCCGGTCGTGGGGCAGCGCACTGCATGATGCCGCCGAAGGCATCCACCGTCCGCTTCTCGTTACATCTCTGTTCATGCGCGGGGGCGATCCGCGGCTCGAACTGTACCTGGTCTGCTTCGATTTGGGCTGGTGGTATGACAATGCCCACGAGCACGAGATCCGCAAGCGTATCGTGAAAGAGGCGGGCATCCGCGACGAGCAGCTTCTCACCCATATGGGCCATACCCATGCGGGCCCCATCACCAATCTGCAGAACCTGGAACGCCAGGGTGGCGACTTGATCCCATCCTATCGCGACAAGATTGTGGAAGGTGCGGTTGCCGTCATCCGCCAGTCCAAGGCCAATGCGCAACCCGGCGTGGTGTCCTGGGCCGAGGGCCGCTGCAATCTGGCGCGCAACCGCGACCTGGTGTTGGACAGCGAGACCTTCCTGTGCGGCATCAATCCCGATGGGCCAACGGACGACATGGTGCTGGTCGGCCGAGCCACCGATGCAGGCGGCAAGATCATCGCCACCATGGTGAATTATGCCTGCCATCCCGTGTCGCTGGGCGGCGGCAACAAGCTGATCTCGCCGGACTATTATGGCGCCATGCGCGAAGTGGTGGAACGCGACACCGGCGGCGCGTCATGCCTGTTCCTGCACGGGGCCTCGGGCGACATGACGCCATTGCGATCCTATGAAAGCGATCCGGCCATTGCCGACCAGAACGGCCGCCAGTTGGGTTATGCGGCTTTGTCCACTTTGACCGGCATGCTGCCGCCGGAGCAGGAGATCGCGTTCGACCGCATCGAGGATTCCGGCGCGCGGCTCGGCCGGTGGAGTCTCAGGCCGAAGCCCGCCAGCACCACATTGAAGATCGTGCGTTCCGACACCGAGCTTCCCTATGTGAACCTTCCTTCCGAAGCGGAATTGCTGGAAGACTTGAAGGGCTGCAATGACCGCCCGCGGCGGGTGCGGCTGGAACGGCGGCTGATGGTCCGTCGCGATGTCGGGGATGGCACCTCGCGCAAGGTCTCCACCACCTTGGTGCAGATGGGCGATGCCTTCATCGTGGGCGCGCCGGCCGAGCCCTATAGCGCCTTCCAAAAGGAGATCCGCGCCCGCTTCCCCGACCATGCCGTGGCGGTGCTCAATATCGTCAATGGCAATGTGGGGTACTTGGCGCCGGCCGAAACCTACAGCAAGCCCGGCCTCTACCAGATCAAGATTTCCCTGTTCCAGCCGGGCTGCATGGAACAGGTGATCGAAGACACGACCAAATCGCTGAGGGCACTGGAAACTGCAAATGGATAAACCAATCTCGGCCGAAAGCGTGCTGCAGCACAATCGCCGCTACATTCCCGGCGGCATTTCCTCGGTCAATCGCAGCATCGATCCCGCCATCACCTTTGTGCGGGGCGAGGGCGCCTATCTGTGGGACAGCGAAGGCAAGCGCTACATCGATTACCATGCCGGCTTCGCGCCTTATTTCCTGGGTCACAATTTCAAGCCGGTGAACGAGGCGGCGGCCGCGGCACTGGCCAGTGGCGACAGCCTGTTCGGCGCCGGGCCTTCCATCGCGGAAGGGCGGCTGGCGGAACTGATCTGCGAGCATGTGCCGCATGCTGAAAAGATCACTTTTCTCAATACCGGCAGCGAGGCGACGTCCCTGGCCATCCGCATGGCCCGCGCCGTCACGGGGCGCCAGCATGTCATCGTGATGCAGGGCGGTTACAACGGCAATCACGACGAACTGGCGCTGAATGTGTTCAACAGCCTGGCCGAGATCGGCCCGCGCGTCTCGCCGGGCGAGTATCCCCTGCGGCCCTTGGGCGCCGGCACCAATGTGGCCCAGGCCCGACTGACCCATGCGGTGAATTACAACGACCTGGAATCGGTGCGCTATGTCTGCCGCCGTTATCCGGTCGCCGCCCTGATCACCGAGCCCTTGTTGCAGAATATCGGCGTGGTCAAGCCCAAGCCCGGCTATCTGGAGGGCTTGCGCGACCTGGCGGACGAATTCGGCTTCCTGCTGGTGTTTGACGAAGTGAAGACCGGCTTCCGCCACGCCCTGGGCGGCTATGCCGAACTGTCGGGCGTGCGCCCCGACCTGGTGGTCTATGGCAAGGCCGTGGCCAATGGCTTTCCCCTGGCGGCGGTGGGCGGCAAGCGTGAATATATGGATTCCATCATTGACCCGGATCCCGCGCGCCGCCCCTTTGTCGCGGGCACCTACAACGGCCATCCGGTGGCGGTGGCGGCGGCGATCGAGACGGTCCGTTACCTGATCGCCAACGGCAACAGCCTCTATCCCCGGATGGAGAGCATGGGGGCGGAGATGGAAGCGGGCATTTTGGACATATTCGCCCGGCGCGGCATCACCGCCTGCGTGGCGCGCCAGGGCTCGGCCTTTTCCTTCTATTTGATGGAGCAGCCGCCGTCCGACCTGCATGACCTGATCGCGGGCCATGATTTCGCCCGCGACGTTGCCTTGCGCCGGGCCCTGATCCAGCGCGGTGTGTTCTTTGTGCCGATCGCGACCAAGCAATGCTCGCTTTCCGCGGCCCATAGCGACGCCGATGTCCGCTTTACCCTGGACGCCTTCGAAAGCGCCGTTGCCGCGGTGTGGTAAGACGGTATAGTCGGGCCAACTCACAAAACGGATTCGACGGGGAGAGTTTCATGAAACGCGTCTTGCTGGCCGCTTCGGCCATTGGTGTCCTGCTGTCAGTTCCCATGCTGTCCGATGGCGTTCTGGCGCAGCCGGGCGTGCAGCAGAATGCGCAGCCCGCGGGGCCCGCGGAACTGCGGATTCCGGCGCGCAAGCAGCAGGCCCCGGTCCCCGCCTTGTTGCAGTCCCGTGCGAATGAGATTTTCAACACCACCTGCGCCGCCTGCCACGGCACTTCGGCCCAGCCCGGGCCCAGCGCGAAAAGCCTGTTTGCCACCGATTTCCTGAACGGACGCACCGACGCGCAGATCGTGCAGGTGTTGACCGATGGCCTGCCCGGCACGCCGAACCACAGCTTCAAGACCCTGTTCTTCCCCGATGAGATCGCCCAGATGCCGGCCTTGCTGCGCATTCGCGGCGGCATCGTCAATCGCCATGTCGGGCCGGTGCCCGACATCAACGGCAAGGCTTTCCAGACCCAGAAGGCCAACTTCAAGGCCGAGGTCCTGGCCAAGGGCTTTGACCAGCCCTGGGGCATGGCTTTCCTGCCCGACGGCCGGATGATCTTCACCGAGCGCGCCGGGCGCATCCGTTTCCTGAACAAGGACGGCAGCGTCTCCGATCCGGTGAAAGGCACGCCCAGCGTGTTTGTGCGCCAGGATGGCGGCATGCTGGACATCGCTTTGCATCCCGACTTCGCCAGGAATGGATGGATTTACCTGTCCTATACCACGGTGCAGGCGGGCTATCAGGTTCAGCCGGGCGACGATGCCGCGCCCAATATGGCGCCGCTGACCATGACCTATGTCGTGCGCGGCAAAATCAACGCCAACAATGAATGGGTCGACCAGCAGGTCCTGTTCAATCCGCCGGCGGATTCCTTTCGCGTCGCCGCCGACCATTACGGCTCGCGTTTCCTGTTCGACCGCAAGGGCCATTTCTTTTGGTCGATGGGCGAGCGCCATGACATGCAGATGTCGCAGAACCTGGCCTCGCCGCTGGGCAAGATCCACCGCCTGAATGACGACGGCTCGACACCTAAGGACAATCCCTTCGTCAATACGCCGGGCGCGCTTCCCAGCATCTGGACCTATGGCCATCGCAATCCGGAAGGCTTGGCGTTCGATCCCGCCACCGGCATCTTCTGGGAGACCGAGCATGGTCCGGTGGGCGGTGACGAGGTCAATGTCATCGATCCCGGGAAGAATTACGGCTGGGGCATGGCGACCTTCGGGCTGGAGCCGGGTATCGGCCGCCTGCACGCCACCGGCGTCACCGATCCCATCACACATTTCAATCCATCGATTGGTCCGTCGGGCATCACCTTCTATACCGGCAACAAATTTCCCGGCTGGAAGGGTAACCTGATTATCACTGGCATGGTGGGCGAGAAGCTGATCCGGATGGAAATCAAGGATCGTCAGATCGTCAGCCAGGAGGTCTTGCTGCAAAGTTATGGCCGAGTGCGCGATGTCGAGGTGGGACCGGACGGGCTGTTGTACCTGCTGGTGCAAAACATGAATGGCGACGCCAAAGGCGGCTCTATCGTCCGGCTGTCGCCGGCGAACTGATCAGTCCAACATTTTCTCCAGGGTGGGCAATTCGTCGGCCTCGCGTGCGGGCTTATCCCAGCGGATGCGGTTGACCCTGGGAAAGCGCATGGCGACGCCGGACTTGTGACGGGTGGAGCGCTGCAGGCCCTCAAAGGCGATCTCCAGCACCAGGCCGAAATCCTTGTCGGCGCGTACTGAACGGACAGGGCCGAAACGTTCGACCGTATGGTCCCGGACGAATTTGTCCAGCCGCTTCAGCTCTTCATCGGTGAAGCCGAAATAGGCCTTACCCACGGGGGTGAGGCCGCGCTCGCCATTGCTGTCCTCGCGCCACACGCCAAAGGTATAGTCGGAATAGAAGCCGCTGCGCTTGCCGTGGCCGCGCTGGGCATACATCAGCACCGCATCGATTAAATGCGGATCGCGCTTCCATTTGAACCAGGGGCCTTTGGGGCGGCCGGGCTCGTAGACCGAATCCCAGCGTTTCAGCATGAGGCCTTCGGCTTTTTCCGGATCGCCCTTGGGCGGGCGGGCGCGCAGTTGCGCCAGCTCTTCCCAGTTGGAGAAAGGCTGCAAAGGCGAAAGATCAATGCGGTCGCTGTTCATGCGGCCCACAAATGCTTCCAGCCGTTTGCGGCGTTCGGCAAAAGTGTGGGGGCGGAGGTCTTCGTCGCCTTCCTGCAGCAAATCATAGGCGCGGATGCCGGCGGGAAATTTGTCGATCAACCTGGCATCGGCGCTTTTGCGGTTCAGCCGCTGCTGCAAGTCGCCGAAGGGCGCGGCATGGCCATCCCGGAAGATCAGAAGCTCGCCGTCGATCACGCCGTCGAAGTTCAAGGCGGCGATCACGTCTGGAAAAGCGGCGGCGATGTCCTCGCCGCTGCGGCTATAGAGCCGGCGCTGGCCGCGTTCATGCGCCGCCTGCACCCGGATGCCATCCCATTTCCATTCCGCGGCGTAGTCGTCCGCCGCGTAGCGGGCGAAATCACTGGCTTCGTCGATGGCCTGGGCCAGCATGACGGGACGAAAACGCGCGGGCGTGTCGGGGCTGGGCTTGTCGCTGCGCCTTTCCAGCCAGGCGAACAGGTCGCCATAGGGTGGCGTCTGGCCGTGCCACACTTCTTCAATGCCGCTGACCGGAACACCACCCAATGCTGCCAGGGCCTGCTTGGCCAACCGCGCCGACACGCCCACCCGCAAGCCGCCGGTCAACAGCTTCAACAACGCCCAGCGGCCGCTTGCATCCGAGGCATCCAGCCAGCGCTCCAGCAGCTGCGGCACTTCGCGGCGCGAGGCCAGCTTGAGGCTTTCCACCACTTCCGACAGCTCCGGCTCGCGATTGGCGCCAGGCCTGGCCGGCCAGACCAGCGCCACGGTCTCCGCCAAGTCGCCGACAAAATCATAGGACAGCGAAAACAACAGCGGATCCAGGCGGGCTTCCGCCGCCTTGCGGATGAAGCCCGGCTTGGCCGTCTCGAAACTCAGCGCGCCTGTCAGGGAGGCCAGCGCCCAGCCGCGTTCGGGATCGGGCGCCGAGCCCAGATAATCGCGCAGCAAAGTGAGCTTGGCATTGCGCGCGGGCGTGAAGGCCAGCTGATCGAGGAGGCGGGAAAAGGCTTTCATTCCTCTTCGTCCTCATATCCGGCGATGTCCAGCGCGGTGGCCGAGACATTGTTCAGCTGCGCCCAGCGCAGCAGCGCTTCTTCATTGCCATGGGTGATCCACAATTCTTCGGGCTTGAGTTCATTGACGGTGAGGATCAACTCGTCCCAGTCGGCATGGTCCGAGACCACAAGAGGCAATTCCACATGGCGTTGGCGGGCCCGCGCCCGTACCATCATCCAGCCGGAGGCAAAGGCCGGGATCGGATCGGCGAATCGCCGCGCCCATTTGTCGGCGATGGCCGAGGGCGGCGCGATCACGATCTCGCCGGGAAGCGCATTGCGGGCGGCGTCGGTTGCCGGCAAGAGCGGTCCCAGCGCCACGCCATGCGCCTGATACAGCGCGTTCATGCCGGCCAGTGCGCCATGAACATAGACCGGCTTTTCATAGCCCGCCTGGCGCAGCACGGCGATCAGGCGTTGGGCCTTGCCCAGCGCATAGGCACCGACCAGGTGGGTACGCTCGGGAAACAAGGCCACCGATTTCAGCAGCTTTGCGGCTTCCTCGTCGGCGGGCGGAAAATGAAATACCGGCAGACCGAAGGTGGCCTCGCTGACAAACAGGTTGCAGGCCAGCGGTTCGAAGGCTGCGCAGGTGGGATCGGTGCGGCGCTTATAGTCGCCGCTGATCACCGCAGTGATGCCTTTCCATCGCAGCACCACCTGCGCCGAACCCAGCACATGACCGGCCGGGACCAGCGTCACGCTCACATCGCCGCGCGAAACTTTTTCGCCATAACGTGCGGCTTCGGTGTCGGCGGCAAAACATTCGCCGTAGCGGGCCGCCATGATGGCCAGGGTCTGTGGCGTCGCCAGCACCGCGCCATGTCCGCTGCGGGCATGATCGGAATGACCATGGGTGATGATCGCATGGGCGACGGGCCGGACGGGATCGATATGAAAGTCGCCCGGCGGGCAATAAAGCCCCTGGGGCGAATTGCGCAGCAGCTGGCGGAATCCGGGCATGAAGGGGGAACGTGCCAGCCCCCGCTCTGGGCCCGCCAGCGGAGCCTAAGCCTCTGAAATTATTGAGGCCGCAGACCTCCTAAGAATGAAGTTGCAAATCACTTGCAAATAGGAAGTGGCTGTGTTTTGAAAGGCCTGCAAGTGAGGGAACTGCATGGCCGTCTCCGGCAAGACCGACAACGGACCACCTCCTTCAAACCTGCCGGTCAAGCGGATCGCCATCCGCGATTTGCTGGGCGGCGGGCGCGAGGCGGTGCTTCTGCATGACGGGACCGAATACCGCCTGCGGCTCACGAGCAACGGCAAGCTGATCCTCACCAAGTAGGAAAGCGCCGTTTCGTCAATCGCGTACCAAGCCAGCCCCTTACGCCCAAAGGCCCACAAGGATGCCAGCCAGGTCGACAAAGCTGAACCTTGAAGGGGTCCCTTCATGCACGCATTGCGTAACAATCTTCTGCTCTCCGGCGCCGGCTTTCTGGGGGCGCTGCTGCTCGCAGGTTCGGCCTTTGCACAAGGCTCTGGTCCGGTGCAACTCGGTCCGGTCTCGGTCAGCGACCAGGCCGACAAGAACGGCCTCAGCCACAGTCCGCCTCTGGCCTCCATGCCCTCGGCCAGCCTCCAGGACACGCCTCAGGCGGTCAATGTCATCGACCAGCAGACCATGAAGCAGCAGGCAACCACCACCCTGGGCGATGCGCTGCGCAATGTGCCCGGCATCACCATCGCCATCGGCGAAGGCGGCACCCTGGCCGGTGACCAGTTCAAGATCCGCGGCTTTGACGCCAAGGACGATGTCTATCTCGACGGCTTGCGCGATTTCGGAGCCTATACCCGCGACAGTTTCAATTATGAAGAAGTGCAAGTGCTGAAGGGGCCTTCGGGCCTGATGTTCGGCCGTGGCACCACCGGCGGCGCCATCAACACGATATCCAAATCGCCCTTCCTGCAGGACCGCCATTCCGTAGCGCTGGAGGGGGGCAATGGCGATCATGTCCGCGCCACTGCCGATTTGAACTTTGTTTTCTCGGACACCGGCGCGGTTCGCTTGAACCTGATGTTTACCGACACGGGCGTGGTGGACCGCGACCTGGTGCATGCCACGCGTTGGGGGATTGCTCCGACACTTGCCCTGGGGCTTGGCACCGATACGCAGTTTTCCCTGGCCTGGCTGCACCAGCATTCCACCGGCCTTCCCGACTATGGCATTCCGGTGGCGCAGCGGCCCGGCCAGCTGATCGCCGAACCCGCCAGCGAATATGGCGTGCCGCGCAACACCTTCCTGGGCTACAACACCGACCGCGACCGCAACGATACCGACATCGTCACCATGAAACTGGCGCACCAGGCCGCGCCCTGGCTGACCTTGAGCAATGATGCGCGGGTTGCGGCCTATTCGCGCTATTTCCAATACACCACCATCGACCGCTGCGATTTCACCGTCGCCACCAACTTCTGCTCCAATGCGCTGTTCGGCGCCACGCCAAGCGCCGCCTTGGGTGGGATTGGCGGCGGCGGACCCTATAGGCAGAATAGCTGGGGCGTGCAGGATGTCGCCACCGCCAAGGCGGATTTCACCGTCGACGGCTTTCGCAATGTGGCCATTGTTGGTTTCGATGCGTCCTACCAGCGCGCCGACCGCACGATTTATGCTTATACCCTGCCGACCACGGCGCAGTTCACCTATACGCTGAACGATCACAGCCAGGGCCGCGCCAATATCGGCCGCAGCCTGTTCAACCCCGACCACAATCCGCCGCCCGGCTATAAAGTGTTGCTGCCGACCGCCGCCACCATCGCCAATTCCACCGCCACGCCGACCACGGTGGCGTTCTCCAGCGGCGATGCCACGGACTTCGCCTTCTTCGCCACCGACCGCTTCTATTTCACCCCGGAATGGTCGGTGATCGGCGGCGTGCGCGTGGATCACTATTCCGCCAACTTTGCCTCGACCGTCGTGAACGGCACCGTGACCAAGGCGCACTCGCCCTCCACCATCGTCAATCCGCGCGCCAGCCTGGTGTTCGAGCCGGACGAGAACAGCACTTATTATTTCTCCTACGGCAAGTCGGCGGTGCCGCAAGGCACTTCGGTCGTGGGCTCGCCGACCCCCATTACCACCGTCAACCAGACGCTGGACCCGGAGACCAGCGAGACCTTGGAGCTGGGCGCCAAGCACAGCTTCTTCAATGGCGCGCTCGGCCTGAGCGGATCGCTGTTCAAGGTGCTGAAAAGCAATGCCCTGATCACCGATCCCGTAAGCGGCACCGCGAGCGCCCAGTCGGGCGAGCGCGACCGGGTGCAGGGCTTTGAGCTGTCGGCCACCGGCCAGATCACCGAGCAATGGAATGTGGTCGGCGCCTATACCTTCCTCGATTCCAAGGTGACGGCGGACAATAGCTGCACCACGGCGGCGCCGTTGCTGTGCAAGCCCAATTCTTACACCGTCGGCACACAGGTGATCTTTGTGCCCAAACACGCCTTTTCCCTGTGGTCGTCCTACAAGCTGGACGAATTCCTGCCCGGCTTAGGGATTGGCGGCGGCGCGATCTATCAATCCAAGCTGTTCGTTCGCAACACCATCGCCGGCACTGCGCCCAATCCCACCGGCTTGAGCCGCATCGCGGTGATCCCGCGCACCTTGGAATTCGATGCGGTGGCGACTTATGACGTCGAACGCTTCCACTTCCAGTTCAATGTCAACAACATCGCCGACGAATTGAATTACGCGCAGTCCTTCGGCAATCGCGGCACGCCTTCGGCGGGGCGCACCTTCATTTTTTCGGTGGGGGTGAACCTCTAGCCATGCTGGTCCAGATCCCTCAAGTGTTGTCCGCCGAGCAGGTCGCGCATGTCCGCGGCCAGCTTGCGGCCACCAATTGGGTGGACGGCAAGGTGACGGCGGGCGCGCAATCGGCGGAAGCCAAGAACAATCTCCAAGTGCCCGAAGATGCGCCCGCTGCCCGCGCTCTGGGCGAAATCATCCTGGGCGCGCTGGGCCGGAACGAGCGCTTCATGTCGGCCTCCTTGGCCCTGCGGGTGTTTCCGCCCTTGTTCAACCGCTACGACCGCGGCATGGAGTTTGGCGCGCATATCGACAATGCCATCCGCTTTGTGAAGGGAGCCTCTTCGCCCATCCGGGTGCGCACCGATATGTCGGCGACCTTGTTTCTCACCGATCCCGCCGATTATGACGGCGGCGAGCTGGTGGTTGAGGACACGTTCGGCAGCCACAAGGTCAAGCTGGCGGCCGGCGACCTGGTGCTTTATTCGGCGACCAGCCGCCATCACGTCACCCCGGTGACGCGCGGCAGCCGCTGGTCGTCCTTTTTCTGGGTGCAAAGCATGGTACGGGACGAAGCCGCCCGCACCATGCTGTTCGAACTCGACAGCGCCATCCAGGGACTGCGGCGGCAGATTGGCGACAGCGAAGACGTCGTTAGCCTTACCGGTCTTTATCACAATCTTCTCCGCCGCTGGGCGGATGCATGAGGACGCCATGACTTTCACTGCCATCCGTCACGCGCTGTTCACCGTCCATATGTGGATCGGCCTGGTCCTGGGCATCCTGCTGGCGGCTCTGGGCCTGTCCGGCAGCCTGTTGGTCTATGACGAACAGGTTGCGAACCTGCTGGACAAGCGGCCGCAAGCCGTCACCGCGGGCACACCTTTGCCGCTGTCCATGATCCAGAACATCGCGCGCGACACTGCCGCGGAACGGGGCGTGCGCGGCCAGATGCAGATCATCCTGCCCCAGGCGGCGCGCCAGCCCATCATCGTGCGCATGGCCGGGCTTTCTCCCATGGGCAATGTTCCGCAGCCGCGCCGCGAAGGCGCTCAAGCCCAACCCCCGCGTCCGGCAGGCTTGCAGCTTTTCATCGATCCGGTGTCGGGCGAGGTGCTGGGTGAACGCAAGGCGGCGCTGCCGGGCCTGTTGATTTTTGCCCACCAGCTGCATGGCAATTTCCTGATGAGCCGCGAGACGGGACGTCCCCTGGTGGGCTGGCTTGGTGTGGCCATGTGCCTGCTGGGCGTTTCCGGCCTGGTATTGTGGTGGCCCAAGCGCGGCCAGTGGAAATATGCCTTCAAGGTCCGGCGCACCGCCACGGGCTTGCGCTTTCATCGCGAGCTGCATGCCGCCAGCGGCGTTTGGATCTTCCTGGTCTTCATGGCGGTGAGTTTTTCCGGGGTGGTGATCGCCTGGCCGCAGACCATGGGGATGCCCGGCCAACGCGTGATTTCCGAAGTTGAACCTCAGCATGGCAGCGTGCTAGGCGCCACCGAAGCGGTGATCGCCGCGACCACGGTTGTGCCGGACCTGAAGCCGCGCACCGTCACGATACCTGCGCGGCCCAACCAGCCCATCACGGTGAGCTATCTCAGCAGTCGCGCCATCAACGCGTCGGTGCTGATCGATCCCTATAGCGGCAAGGTGCTTGCGCAACGCGACAATTCCGGACGGTTCCTGGCCTGGATGCGCCCGGTGCATGACGGCAGCCTGGGTCCTGTCTGGGGCTTTCTGGTGTTCCTGTCGGGACTGGTGCCGACATTGTTCGTGGTGACCGGCCTGATCATGTGGTGGAAGAAGCGCCAGCGCCGCGTGCCGATGACCGCCATGACCGAGGATCTTACGGGTGAGGAGGCCGCGGCATGACGGTTCCCTTTCCGCTAGACGCCTTTGATGTCGCGCGTCCGGTCCGGCGCAAGCGGGCCGCGCCGCGTGTCGATACCGACAAGCTAGCCGGCATCGGCATCACCATCGCGGTTCATGTGGTGATTTTGGCCATGGCCCTGACCGCGGTGCATGTTGCGCGCCCCAAAGTGATGCAGGAACTGTCGGTGCAGATCACGCCGGAAAAGGTCAAGCTCGCGGAAGAGGTCAAGCCCTTGCCCAAGCTGGTGGCGCCCAGTCCGGTCACGGTGCCGGCGCCGGAATTCACAGTGCGGGTGCCGCCGCCGCCGGTCACCGCCCAGCCGGTTGTGGCGATTGTTCCGGTTGCGCCCGCGCCCGTCGCGGCGCCCCAGAAGCCGGCAGGTGAGACCAGGGACAGCTATCTCAGCCGCGTGCTCGCCCAGTTGAACCGCTTCAAGCAATATCCCCGCGCCGCCCGGCAGGCGCGGATCGAAGGCGTGGTGATGCTGCATTTTGTGATGGACGCGGACGGCAAGGTGCAAAGCTCCGACATCTCGAAAAGCAGCGGACGTCCCATCCTGGATGCGGAGGCCCTGGCCTTGATTCAACGGGCTCAGCCTTTGCCGGCCTTGCCCGTTGATTTCCCCACCCGCACCTTGGATGCGGTTGTCCCGATCGAGTTTGCGCTGAAAAGCTAGGCGGCTTTGGCGATCGCCAGCGACTTTTGGGCCACCTTGTCCATGAAGCGCGCGGTGTCGATCACCGTGCGCTCATGAAAGCCCGAGCCGACCAGGTCGCACTCGTCATAGCAATCCACCCGGAAGCGCAGGGTGCGGCCCTTCACCTCCACCAACTCCACCTGGGCGGTGACCTTCATGCCCATGGGCGTGGGCGCGACATGGCTGAGATAGACATGGGTGCCGACGGTATTCTGGCCATCCAGCAGATAGGGCTTGAGCGCCTCGATACAGGCCCATTCCATGAAACCCACCATGAAGGCGGTGGCAAAGACCGGCGGCAAGTCGGCGAAGCCGGAAAAATGCGGCGTGAAGGCGGTGACCAGAAGCCGGTCATTGACCTGCAGCGACAAGGTATGGGTGATGCCGGGAACAATGTCGGTGTGCATGATGGTTTCTCCCTCGTGAATTTCAGTGTCCGCCGGCCTGGGCCGGATCGATGGCGCGGGTCGGCCGCGGCGCCAACCAGATGGCGAGAGCGGCGATGGCGAAAGCCACGGCCACCACGAACATCAGCTGGTTGGTGGCGATCATCACGCTCTGGCTTTGCACCATGCCGTTCAGCTGGTTGACGGCCGCGTCGTGGCTCATGCCGGAGGCGGATAAGGTCCGCACCACATCGCCATTGCGGTCCGCCAATCCGGCCAATTCGGCATGGGCAACCGTCGCCTTGTCGTCCCAGGCGGTGGTCACCAGCGAGGTGGTCACCGCGCCCGACATGGTGCGCAGGAAGTTCTGCAGGCCCGCGGCGGAAGCCGTTTCCTGCGCCTCGACACTGCCCAGGGAGAGCGTTGTCAAAGGCACGAAGAACAGCGGCAGTCCGAAACCCATCAGGATCAGCGGAATGGCGATCTGCCAATAGGTGACGTCCATGGTGACATAGGTGCGCAACAGCATCACCGCGGCGATCCACATCAGGCCGAAGAACACCAGCCGGCGGGGATCGAACTTCTTGGCCATCAGCACGCCGGCGACCGGCGCCATCAAGACGGCGGTGGTGCCGCTCCAGGCCGTGGTCATGCCGGCCCAGGTCGAGGTGTAGCCCATATAGCTTTGCAGCCAGAGCGGGGTGAGCACATTGGCGCCGAACATGGAGCCATAGCCCAGGCTCAGGGTGAAGACCGACGCCGTGAATCCGCGATGGCGGAAGACGCGCAGGTCGACCACCGGATTGCTGTCGGTCAGTTCCCAGAACAGGAAGGCCAGGAAGCCGACAATGGCGATGGCGGCCAAAGCGCGGATCTCCACCGACTCGAACCAGTCATGATCCTTGCCGATGTCCAGCATCACCTGCAGGGAGCCGACGAACACCACCAGCAGCACCAACCCGACCAGGTCGATGGGCGACTTGTGCTTGGCGGTCTCGAAACGGCCCAGCATGCGCGCGATCAACGGCGCGCAGCCCAGCGCGATGGGAACATTGATGAAGAAGATGAAAGGCCAGGAAAGGTTGTCGCAGATCGAGCCGCCCAGGATCGGGCCTAGCACCGGCGCCACCAAAGTGGTCATGGCCCACAGCGCCATGGCAGCCGGCGCGCGTTCCTTGGGGAAGATCTGCATCAATAAGGTCTGGGACAAGGGCATCAGGCAGCCGCCGGACAGACCTTGCATGATGCGGCCGAACACCAGCATCTCCAGCGAGCCGGCAAATCCGCACAGCGCCGAGAAGACGCCGAACAAACTCATGGCCAGGGTGAAGACCCGCACCGTGCCGAAACGACCGGCCAGCCAGCCGGTCAATGGCACGATGATGGCTTCCGCCACCGAATAAGAGGTGATGACCCAGGTGCCCTGGCTGCTGGAAATGCCCAGGCTGCCGGCGATGCTGGCCATGGAGACATTGGCGATGGTCATGTCCAGCACGGCGATGAAGTTGGCCATGGCCAGCATGACGGCGGCGAGCCACAAAGTGGCGCCTTGCAGCGGCTTGGTCGCGGACATGGTCACAGGCCTTGCGTGTCGATGGTCGCGGTCATGGACAGGCCGATGCGCAAGGGATGCGCCGTCAGTTCCTTGGACTCCAGGGCGATGCGCACCGGAACGCGCTGCACCACCTTGATCCAGTTGCCGGTGGCGTTCTGCGCCGGGATCACGGCAAAGGCCGAACCCGTGCCGCCGCCCATGCCGATCACCTTGCCGTGGAACACGGTCTTGCTGCCATACAGGTCGGAGGTCAGCGTCACTTTCTGGCCGACGCGGACATCGCCAAGCTGGCCTTCCTTGTAATTGGCGTCGACATAGGCCTGGGCGATGGGCGACACCGTCATCAGCGCCTGGCCGGGCTGCACACTTTGGCCCACTTGCGCCTTGCGCTGGGCGACGATGCCGTCGATCGGCGCGCGGATCACGGTGCGCGACAGATCCAGCTGCGCCTTTTCCAGCGCGGCGCGGGCCGCGACTGTTTCGGGATGATTGGCGATGCCTACGCCCTTCACCATTTCACTTTGCGCCTGCAGGCTCTCGCGCGCCGCCGCCAGGTTGGCCTCTGCCGATTCGGCCGCCGACCGGGCATTGGAGAGTTGTTCCCGCGAGATGGCGCCCATTTCAGCCAGGTTCTTGCGGCGGCCATAATCGTCGGCCGTGCGGCTCACATCGGTGAGGCGCGCTTGAACCGTCGCGGCGGCGGCGTCGCGCTGGGCGTAATATTGGGAGACGCGCTGCAGCGTGTGCTGGTAGTCGGCCTGGGCGCGCGCCAGCGCCAGCCTGGCGTCGCTGTCATCGATCACCACCAGCACGTCGCCTTTATGGACCTGCTGGGTATCGTCCACCGCCACCCGGGCGAGGGGGCCGCTGACCTGGGAATTGATCTGGGCCACCGAGGCGCCGACATAGGCATTGTCGGTGGTGACAAAGTGGGAGGCGACAAAGGCGTAATAGGCGCCATAGGCCAGCCCGACCTTGGCCACGCCCAAGGCGAGGCCAATCATCAGCCGCTTGCGCAGCTTGCTGTTGCGCGTGGCCGGCTTGGCGTCGGCGGCCTGGAAAGCAACGGAGTCGATGGTGGTGTCGGTCATGGCAGGTCCCCTCGGTTGAAAGAAAAGAAACGGTTCCTTTTCCTTAAGTGGCGCGGAAAGAAACAGTTTCTTTTCTTTCTGTCAACTGCTAATCTGCCCAAATCGGCAAGTTTTTTGTAAGGACCTGAAATGACAAAGAAAAAAGCCACAAAGCCGCGCGGCGGCCCTGGCCGGCTGTCGGCCGAGGACGCCGCCAAGCTGCCGGACCGGCTGCTGGACGCGGCCTTGGAGGTGTTCAATGAGCGCAGCTATGCCGAAGCGACCATGGAACTGATCGCCCGCCGGGCAGGGGCTTCCACCAAAACGCTTTATGCCCGCTATGCCGACAAGGCGGCGATGGTCGAAGCCGTGGTCAACCGCATTGTCGAGCGGACCTTGGCGGCGCAGGGAGCGGCAGCCTCCCTGGATCCGCGCCAGATCGATCCGCGCACCTTCATCATCGGCCTGGGCACGCGCATCGTGGAAGGGATCGGCGCGGAAGGGGCGGGGCTGATCTGTGTTGCTCTGTCGGAGGCGCGCCGCTTTCCCATCATCACAAAAATGTACAACGCCACCCTGACCCGGGGCCGGGGCATTTTCCGCAATGCCTTGGAGCAATGGCATGCGGACGGGCTTTTACCCGACCTGAAAAATCCGGAAATGGCGGCCATCCTGCTGATCAGCCTGTTGACCGACATGGCGCGCATCCGCACCGCCATGGGCAATCCCATGAGCAAGGCGGAAATCGGCGCCTTTATTCCTTATGCCGCCGATCTGTTCCTCAGGGGGTGCGGCTATAAAGCGGGTAAATGAGCCGGCGTGAGCGCTACCGGGCGCTTTGCGCAACCGGGCCGGACTGTGATTAAATGCCCATCAGAGGCGGAAAAAACGCCCAAGTATCGGGGATCATCGGAGAGGAACATCATGGAAGACAAATCCAGGCGCGGTCTTTTGCAGAACGGCGCCACGGTGGCGGCCGCGGCTGCCGGCGCGACACTGCTGAGCAAGAGCGCCGGGGCCCAGCCCAAGATGGAAAAGCGCTCGCCCTACCCGGCGCCGAATCCTCCCCCGGCCACGCCTCCCATGTTTTCGCGCGCCGTCACCTACGGCAACATGCTGTTCCTGGCCGGCGTGGGCTATCACAAGCCCGGCACCATCGAGGATCACACCCGCGGCGTGCTGGATGAGATCAAGAAGAATTTGGAGGATGCGGGCTCGTCGCTGCAGAAATGCCTGAAGGTCAGCGTCTTCCTGGCCGACTTGAAGGACTATGACCGTATGAATGCGGTCTATCGCAGCTATGACTGGGGAAATCCGCCGCCGGTGCGCACGACCACCGCCGCCGCGGGCGTGCCCGGCAATTCGCTGATCGAAATCGACGTCATCGCTTACATCTGAGGAGCCGCAACATGTTCGGCAAATGGTCCCGGCGCAATCTTCTGCAATCTTCCGGAGCGGTGGCTGGCGCCGCTGCCATGGCTCCGGTCAGCGCCGTGGCAGGCACGGAAACCGCCAAGCGCGACATGGTGGTCCATACCGGCACGGCGGAGGACAATCTGTTCACCCGCGTCGGCGTGCGGCCGATCCTGAATGCGCGGGGCACCTACACCATCCTCAGCGGCTCGCGCTCGCTCCCCGAAGTCAAGCAGGCCATGTTCGAGGCCGGGCATTACTACGTCCAGATGGACGAGATGATGGAAGGCGTCGGCAAGGAGCTGGCCCGGCTGAATGGCTGCGAATCGGCGATGGTCACCAATGGCTGCGAAGCGGCCATCATCCTGGCCACCATTGCCAGCATCGCCGGCAGCAATGTCGAAAAGTGCCAGGCCTTGCCGTATGTCAAAGCCAAGGACCAGGTCATCATTCCCAAACATTCGCGCAATCCCTATGACGTGGGCGTGCGCGTGGTGGGCGCCGAAGTGATCGAGGTCGAGACTCCCGACCAGCTGCGGGCCCGGCTGTCGCCGCGTACCGCCATGATCTATGTGATGTCCGATCCAAGGGAAGCGCAAAGTCCCTTGCCGATCCCAACCATCATCAACATCGCCAAGGAAAAGAACGTCCCGGTCTTTGTGGATGCCGCGGCGGAAGAACCGATGAGCCCCAATGTCTATATGCAGCAGGGCGCCAGTTTTGTCGGCTATTCGGGCGGCAAGTGCCTGCGCGGTCCGCAGTCCTCGGGCATGCTGCTGGGCAAGGCGGACTTGATCAAGGCGGCCTGGTTCCAGGCATCGCCGCATCACAATTACGGCCGCGCGCTGAAATGCTCCAAGGAAGAGACCATGGGGCTGCTGGCGGCGGTGCGCCAATGGTACAAGCGCGACCATGCCGGCGAGCAGCGCATGTGGCGCGGCTGGATGCAGACGGTCGAGGCGCGGCTGAAACCCATCAAGGGCTTGCAATTCGAGTATCTGGAGCCGCAAGGCCTGTCCAACCGGGCGACGCGACTGCGCATCCGCTGGGATGCCGCCCAGCTTGGCATCACCGGCACCGAAGTGGAGAAGCGCCTGAATGACGGCACGCCGCGCATCATGGTCGAGCCGGCCACCGGCCGCCGCCCGGACCAGATGGCCAGCAGCGTCACCCTGATGCCGTACATGATGGATGCGGGCGAAGACCGCATCTTGGCCGATGCGCTGTTCAAGGTCCTGAGCAATCCGGGCCGCAATCCCAATCCGGCAGTGCCTGGCGGCGCGCCCGCCACCGTGGCCGGCAACTGGCTGGTCAACATCCACTATTCCTGCGGCACCGGCGAACAACATTTCGCCTTGAAGCAGGATGGCAATGGCGTGACCGGCGACCATAAGGGCGAGATCTACAATTCGACCGTGCAGGGCACGATCCATGGCGACCAGATCAAGCTGACCAGCAACATGCCGGTGCCGGGCAATGGCATTCACTGGACCTTCGAAGGCGTGGTCCGCGGCAATTCCATGTCGGGCAACGCGAATATGGGCGAATATGGCCCCGCCACCTGGACGGCGACCAAGGCATGAGCAACAGGATGCTGAAGAACCTGCTGGCCGGCAGCGCCCTGCTGTTCGTCGCCTCCAGCGCCATGGCCCAGGCGCCGGCCTATGACCTGCTGCTGCGCGGGGGCCATGTCATAGACCCCAAGAACCATATCGATGCGGTGATGGATGTGGCGATCAAGGATGGCCGCATCGCCAAAGTCGCGGCCAGTCTCAAACCCGGCGATGCGATCAAAACCATTGATGTGAAGGGCCTGTATGTCACGCCAGGCCTGATCGACCTGCATACCCATAGCTATACCGGCACCGGCGAACGAAATTCCTATGCCGGCGACCTCAGCATCCGGCCCGACGGCTTCACCTTCCGCTCGGGCGTCACCACCATCATCGATGCCGGCTGTTCGGGATGGCGCAACTTCGAGGATTTCAAGCAGCGCATCATCGATCGCCAGAAAACCCGAATCCTGGTGATGCTCAATATTGTCGGCTCCGGCATGCGCGGCGGCAAGTATGAGCAGGACACCTCCGACATGGACGGCGAAGCCACCGCCAAGATGGCGGCACGCTATCCCGGCCTGATCGTGGGCATCAAGACGGCGCATTTCAACGGTCCGGAATGGAAGCCGGTGGAGCAGGCGGTGATTGCCGGCACCAAGGCGAATATCCCGGTGATGGTGGATTTCGGCGCCGACCGGCCCACACGGCCGCTCTATGATCTGCTGACCAAGAAGCTGCGGCCCGGCGACATCTATACGCATATGTATTCCGGCCTGCGCCAGGAACAGGATCCCGCGACCAAGGGGCCGCAAAAAGGCATGATCGAGGGCAGGGCGCGCGGCATCATCTTCGATGCGGGGACCGGCGGCGGCAGCTTCAAATGGTCCCTGGCGATTCCCTTCATCAAACAGGGCTTCAAGCCGGATTCCCTTTCCACCGACCTGCATGTCACCAGCATGAACAGCTCGACCAAGGACATGCTCAATGTCGCCAGCAAGTTCATGGCCATCGGCCTGAGTTTGCAGGAAGTGGTGGCCGACATGACTTCCCATCCCGCGCATGAGATCAAGCATGACGAGCTGGGCAATTTGTCGGTCGGCTCCGTGGCCGATGTCGCAGTGTTGAGCCTGCAGAAGGGCCGTTTCGGCTTTGTCGATATGGTCAACACCCGCAAGGACGGCACCCAGAAGCTGGTGGCGGAACTCACCATCAAGGACGGCAAGATCGTGTACGACTTGAATGGATTGGAATCCTTGGCATGGGATGCGCCGCAGGGCGACATCTCGCAGGACAAGCGCTGGACGAGCTGGCCGCGGCCGGTGCCCAAGCCGACGGACGGCGTTACGCTGCACTGAAATGACGGCACAAAAGAAAACGGCGGGGACTGGCTTTCGCCGGCCCTCGCCGTTCTTTGTGACTTGCGTCTCTTTCGATCAGCGCGTCACAGGAGAGATAATAGCACCGGGCCGCATGCGTTCCAGCGGTTCCTGATGACTTCGCATTCAATGCTGTGGATAATGCCGAAACTGGCGATACATTCCGTAGGGGCTGTTCCGTGACTTTTCCCAAGATCAAGCAGGTTCGCGCGTTCGTTGTGCGTGGCGGTGGTGCCGATTACCACGACCAAGGCGGCGGTCATTGGATCGACGACCATATCGCCACGCCCATGGCGCGCTATCCTGAATACCGCCAGTCGCGGCAAAGCTTCGGCATCAATGTGCTGGGGACGCTGGTGGTGGAGATCGAGGCGGAGAACGGTGTTACCGGCTTTGCCGTGACCACGGGCGGCGAGCCTGCCTGCTATATCGTGGAAAAGCATCTGGCGCGCTTCCTGGAAGGACGCGATCCCGCCCAGGTCGAGAAGATCTGGGACCAGATGTATTTCTCCACCCAGTATTATGGCCGCAAGGGCCTGGTGATAAACGCCATTTCGGGCGTCGACCTGGCCTTGTGGGACCTGCTGGGCCGGCTGCGCGACGAGCCCGTACATCAAATGCTGGGCGGCTCGGTGCGCGACGAGCTGGTTTTCTACGCCACCGGCGCGCGTCCCGACCTGGCCAAGCAGATGGGGTTCATCGGCGGCAAGATGCCTTTGCATCATGGGCCGGCCGAAGGCGAGGAGGGTCTCAGCAAGGCTTTGGCCGAGATCGACGGCATGCGCAATGCGGTAGGTCCCGACTTCTGGCTGATGCTGGATTGCTGGATGGCGCTGGATTTGAATTACGCCACCAAGCTGGCCAACCGGGCCTGGGAGCAATCGGGCTTGAAATGGATCGAAGAAGCGCTCTCACCCGACGATTACTGGGGCTATCGCGATTTGAAGCGGGCCGTGCCCCCCGGCATGCTCGTGACCACAGGGGAGCATGACGCGACGCGCTGGGGCTTTCGCATGCTGCTGGAGATGGATTGTTGCGACATCATCCAGCCCGATGTGGGCTGGTGCGGCGGCGTCACCGAATTGATCAAGATCGCCAACCTGGCAGAAAGTCACGGCAAGCTGATGGTGCCGCATGGCTCATCGGTCTATTCCTATCATTTCGTCATCACCCGCCATAACAGCCCTTTTGCGGAATTCCTGATGATGGCGCCCAAGGCGGACAAGGTGGTGCCGATGTTCTCGCCGCAATTGCTGGGCGAGCCGGTGCCGGAAAATGGCCGTATCAAGCTGTCGGCCCTGGACAAGCCCGGCTTCGGCGTGGAGCTCAATCGCGAGGTCAAGCTGCATCGTCCTTATGCCCGCTAGGCCAGCCATGACGCTGGACGGCGATTACGACTATGTCATTGCGGGTGCGGGCTCGGCCGGCTGTGTGCTGGCCAACCGCCTGTCGGCAGATCCGTCCAAGCGCGTGCTGTTGCTGGAAGCCGGTGGTCATGACGATTGGATCTGGTTTCACATCCCGGTCGGCTATCTTTTCCTGATCGGCAATCCGCGCAGCGACTGGATGTTCGAGACCGCAGCCGAGCCCGGCTTGAACGGGCGCAAGCTCAACTATCCCCGCGGCAAGGCGATCGGCGGCTCGTCCTCCATCAATGCCATGCTCTCGATGCGCGGCCAGGCCGGCGATTACGATCACTGGCGACAATTGGGACTGACCGGCTGGGGCTGGGACGATGTCCGGCCGGTGTTCCGACAATTGGACCGGCATTTCCTGGGCGATACCGAACACCACCGCGCCGATGGCGAGCTTGCGGTGGAGCTGCCCCGGGTGCGCTGGGAGATATTGGACAAGATCATCGACGCGGGAGAGGAGATCGGCATTCCCCGCTCTGCCGATCCCAATACGGGCGACAATGAGGGCAGCTACTATTTCCACGTCAACCAGAAGCGCGGCCGGCGCTGGTCGGCGGCACGGGGTTTCCTCAAGCCGGTGCTGCACCGGCCCAATCTGCGGCTGGTCACCGACGTGCAAGTCGAGCGGGTGATCTTCGACGGCAGGCGGGCCCAGGGCATTCGTTATCGCCAGGGCGAGCAGATATTCGAGGTGCGGGCCAAAGGCGAGGTGATCTTATCTGCCGGCGCCATCGGGTCGGTGCAGATACTGCAACGCTCCGGCATCGGGCCGGCTGCCTGGTTGCAGGAGGCGGGCATTCCTGTCCTTCAGGCGCAGGAAGGCGTGGGGCGCAATCTTCAGGATCATCTGCAACTGCGCGCCATGTACCGGGTCAGTGGGGTGAGGACTTTGAACGAAGTCTATTATTCGCTGCTGGGCCGGCCCTTGATGGGCTTGCAATATGCGCTGTTGCGGCGCGGCCCGATGACCATGGCGGCCTCGCAACTGTGCATCATCACCCGCTCCGATGCGGCGCAGGAGCGCGCCAATGTCCAATTCCACATCCAACCTCTGTCACTGGACCGGTTCGGCACCCCGCTGCACCGTTTTCCGGCCATCACCGTGAGTCCCTGCAATTTGCGCCCGACCTCGCGCGGCACAGTGCGGATTACCGCGGCCGCGATGGACGCTCGGCCCGAGATTGCGCCCAATTACCTGTCCACCGACGAAGACCGCCGCATTGCCGCCAGTTGCCTGCGCCTGACGCGGCGGCTGATGGCGCAGGAGGCGCTTGTGCCGTATCGACCGGAGGAATTTCGCCCCGGGCCCGCTGTCGGCGATCGCGATGCGGAGCTGATTCATGCCGCCGGCGATATCGGCACCACCATTTTCCATCCTGTCGGCACCGCCAAAATGGGGCTGGCCAGCGATCCGCAGGCCGTGGTGGATGAGCGGCTGCGGGTTCGTGGCTTTGAGCGCTTGCGAGTAATCGATGCCTCGGTGATGCCCACCATCACCTCGGGCAATACCAACACCCCGACCATCATGATCGCTGCCAAGGGAGCAGGGATGGTGCTGGAGGATGCCCCTCGCCTTTAGCTGATCGGCGATCGCATCGAGGGGCGGGACATTGAGGGCTGTTCGCCGAAGGAGTAGGTTTTCGAGCGCAGCGCACCAGCCCGCATAATGGGGCGCAACGGCGCTGGGGAGGAGACGCGTGAAAATTCGCACCTTACTGCTGGCAACGGCAAGCATGGCGCTCGCGGTTGCGGCTATGGCGCAGGACAGGCCGGATGTCGGTACGCCTGCTGCCCCATCGCGCGGCGGCGAGCGTCACCTGCTTTACATCGCCACGCCTGGGGGTGGCGGCGGCGACGGCCAATCCGGTATCGTGGTGCTGGATGCGGATCATGACTACCGTTTCGTCAAACGGATATCTTATGGTCTTCCCGCCGCCAAGCTGCCCGGGCCGCAAATTACAGGCATCGCCGCTTCTGTCGTGGAGAACAAGCTCTATGTCACCACGGTTGGCGGCTTGCTTGCCATTGATCTCGCGACCGACAAGATCGATTGGGAGTTCAAGGGTGAGAAGGAGCCGGTCGCGACAACGCGCGGCGGGGCCGCCAGCAATGGCTGCTGCGAGCGCCCTTATGCCCTGCGGGGAGAGCAGGCGCTTCTGGTCGCCTCTGCTTATAACCATTGGTGGTGGTTCATCGACGCGCATACGGGCAAAGTGCTCGGAAAGATCGACACGCCTGAGGTCCCCAACGCGCATAATTTGACCGTCACCGCCGACGGCAAGATGGCCGCGCTGGCCTCGCTGACGCCTGTGTCCGCGGCGCTGGCGCCCAAATCGTCCCCGGCGCGCCTCTATGGCAAGCCCAATGTCGCGATCGCCGATCTGGACGGCAATTCCGGCAAGGTGCGCTGCTACATCCATTTCGACGATTCTCCGCGTCCCCTGACCATGAATCATGACGGCAGTCTCATCTATGTAAATGTCAACAATCTCGACGGCTTCGAGATTGCCGACACCAAGAGCTGCAAGATGATCAAGCGCGTCGAACTGCCGGGTGAGTTATGGAAGGCAAAATGGGCCGACCCGAACAATCATTTTTTCGGCCACGGCCTGCCCAGCCACGGCATCGGCATGACCCCGGATGAAAGCGAGATATGGGTAACCGACGCTGTCAATGACGCCTGGCAGGTGTGGGACAATCCTGGCGACGGGCGCAACCCGGTCTACAACCCGGCCAAGGCGGTGAAGATTCAACCCGGCATCGGCTCCAGCTGGATCACCATGTCCAATGACGGCAAACTGGCCTTTGTCGGCGACGGAAGCATCATCGATGTGCGCGCCCATAAGGTGATCGCCACCATGAAGGATGAGCATGGCCGATCCATTCACACCACCGAAAAAGTCGCTTATTTGACGTTCGACGGGAATGGCAAGATGGTTGAAACAAGCAACCAGTTCGCCGTCGGCATGGCCGATGCTTACCACGTGCGCTTGCGGCGCGGCGCGACGAATAACTAGACGGCTACGTGACGGGCGCCGGATTGAACAACGTCAGATCATTGTGCAGGCCCCAACGGTCCGCCCAGACCAGTTTCCGTCCGCTGGCCACGTCCAGCATAAGCTGAAACAATTCCCACCCCACCTGCTCGATGGTCTTTTCGCCGGTGGCGATAGGTCCGGCATCCAGGTCGATCAAATCGTTCCAGCGTTTCGCCAACTCGCTGCGCGTGGCGACCTTGATCACCGGCACCGCCGCCAGGCCATAGGGTGTGCCGCGGCCGGTGGTAAAGACATGCAGGTTCATGCCGGAGGCCAGCTGCAGGGTGCCGCAAACAAAATCGCTGGCCGGCGTGGCGGCAAAGACCAGGCCGCGCTGGCGCACCTTCTCGCCAGGCGACAGCACCGCATTGATCGCGCTGGTGCCGGACTTGGCCACTGATCCCAGTGATTTTTCAATGATGTTGGACAGGCCGCCCTTCTTGTTGCCGGGCGTGGTATTGGCACCGCGATCCACTTCGCCCTTGGCGAGATAATCGTCATACCAGCGCATCTCTCGTACCAGGGCATCGGCCACCTCTCTGGTGGCGGCGCGGGGCGTGAGAAGGTGAATGGCATCGCGCACTTCGGTGACTTCCGAGAACATCACCGTGGCGCCCGCCCGCACCAGCAGGTCGGCGCAATAGCCCAGCGCCGGATTGGCGGTAAGGCCTGAAAAGGCATCGCTGCCGCCGCATTGCATGCCCACAATCAGTTCGGAGGCCGGCACGGTCTCGCGCTTGCGCTGATTCAGGATCTTGAGTCGCGCTTCGACTTTTTCCAGGATGCCGTCGATCATGGCGCCAAAGCCGACAAAGGCTTCGTCCTGCAGCCGCAGGGTGCCGGTCTCCTGACCTTTTGGCAAAAGACGCTCTGGCGCCAGCTTTTCGCAGCCCAGGCCCACCACCAGCACTTCGCCGCCGAAGTTGGGATTGTTCGCCAGGTTCTGCAAAGTGCGGATCGGCACCACCGCCTGGGGCGCGTTGATTGCCACGCCGCAGCCATAGGCGTGCGTCAAGACTACCACGTCATCGACATTGGGATATTTGGGCAGCAGCTCGGCCTTGATGCGCTTCAGCGCGAATTCCATGGTGCCGGCGACGCATTGCACGCTGGTCGAGACGGCCAGGATGTTCTTGGTTCCCACCGTGCCATCGGCATTGCGATAGCCTTCAAACGTATAGCCGGCCAGCGGCTCCGGGGCTGGCGGCGGCCGCGTCGCCATCTCCAGCTGATCCAGCGGCGGCGCGGTGCCCATTATCACATTGTCTTCATTGATCCAGTCGCCGCGCCGGATATCGCCCCTGGCGGTGCCGATCACTTCGCCATAACGGATGACATTGCCGCCGTCAGCGATGTCGGCCAGCGCAACCTTGTGGCCTTGCGGCACGAACTGGTTCAGCACCAGGCCATCGGTAAAGGCTGTGCCCGCCGGCAGGCCCAAGGCATTGACCACGATCGCCACATTGTCGCGCTTATCGACCTGGATGCGCCGCGGAGTTTCGTGCGGCTGTTTGTTTTGGATGTTCATGGCGCGATTATAGCCCCGCTCAGCGCACCAGACATGGCTTTTTGGGGTCGAATTTCCAGCCCGGGATCAGGAACTGCATGGCCACTGCGTCGTCGCGGGCCCCCAAATCCAGGCTTTTGTAGATGCCATGGGCCTTTTCAACTTCGGTCATGTCGATCTCCACGCCCAGCCCGCCGCGTTTGGGAACGTCGACCAACCCACCCTTGATCTGGAATGGTTCCCTGGTCAGCCGCTGGCCGTCCTGCCAGATCCAATGGGTGTCAATGGCCGTGATGTTGCCGGGCGCTGCTGCCGCCACATGGGTGAACATGGCCAGCGAGACGTCTTTCCAGCACATTGGGATCCTAAGCTTAGAATTCCACGTGGACAAGTTGTCGCG